>Ga0123352_10000011_pt1 | contig 203246 bp, 223 predicted proteins | sample TergutLab28metaG_FD_89700 | JGI IMG/M metagenome (GOLD analysis project Ga0123352, IMG submission 89700) | Labiotermes labralis P1 segment gut microbial communities from Petit-Saut dam, French Guiana - Lab288 P1 | ecosystem: Host-associated > Arthropoda: Insects > Digestive system > Gut ...
GTAGGAAGAGAAATAGAAGTACTCGAATTGTAGAAGGTGGAAAGAATAGTTCTTTCCATTTTTTCTTACCGAACAAACCCATATCACTTACGACACCTCGCCCCGCTGGATTGCTTCGTCGCCATGCTCCTCGCAATGACGGTATGCGGAGTTATTCTGGCTACCATGCATAATTTGTTTGACTGTTTCGCAAAATATAGATACAATTAGACATAGAATTGAATGCAAAAGAAGAACGTCGGAGGGTATCGATATGTTAAATAATAGATATACGGGGGGGGGGGCAATTTTCTTGTAATCCTTTCCAGGGTGGTGTGATATGAACACACCAAGAAGATTCCGCCATTCCCGTATAGCCGCACTTGCGTTTGCAGGTGTTTTTGTAGTATGTGCCGTGGTTATGGGTGTTGTGTTTTCGATGAATAAGAGTGATACACCGAGTCCAGAGGCTGCTACGCCGAGTACTAATCATATTGCACTTGTAATAACGAATGGGCATTTGGCAACTGGGAGCAATACACCAACATTTATTGAAGGAACGGCAACGAATGCCGCGATTACAGTTGGACAAATGCATATAAGTGCACCAACGACGACAGTAACAAATTTTTTGCCAGCAAATACGAGTCATAGACAGTTTATGGTACCTATTACTGGTGGATCTGCACGATTTTATGTGACAACTCGTACAATAACGTTCCCTGCGGGCGTATCATCATTTGGTCATTTCATAAGTGAGGGTACTTCTACAATCGCAGGAGTGACTCCAACTACATTAACAGGTGGTACTTTACTTCCAACGCATGTGGCTGGATATGTTCCACCTGCTCCAATTAATTTTGCGTCAAGAACTGTGTCAATAGCAAATCGAACAACATCTATGACAGTTACGCAAGTTATGTGGTATGGTCAAAGCCGTACTTTAGGTACTGATTATTATGGTAACCCAACAACATGGAGTAATTGGCACTCGGGGTTATGGTCAAATGGTGCTATTCAAGGAACAGGCATGTTCAGAGTGCACCCATCTTGGGGTACCGAGCATAGACGTGCAATTTACACGTCGCCTGCTGTTGCTGCTACGGGTACGAATATTAATATAAATGTGGCACCGCTTAATACAATATTTATTCCTTGGCAAACACATAACAGAGTACCTTTGGCTGGTAATAATATTATTACAAATTTTGCAGCACGGACAGCTCTGCCATCTATGCAGGCACATATCACTTCACAAACTGCTACACACTTAAATGTACAGGTTAGTCTTTCTGCAGCAGCTCCGTTCGGTATGTATTTAATGGGCGGATTTCATCAAAGAACTACTGGAACATGGGCTCAATCGGAGGCGGCACATAATGGTGTTAATGTTGCTGCAGCAACTGTTTCACATAGAGGAACGATAAATATTAGTGTGCCACAAGTGAATTGGAATGAACCAATTTCGCATGGTACTCAATTCGAGAATGCATTCAGAAATAGAATTCATGTGGTCGTAGGCATGTATTATCACAACGCCAACAACGCAACACCAACCCGACCCATAACATTTAATTTGCAGAGTGGACATATAGGCGGTGACTTTTCGCAGGTAACGGTTGACGTTCCAAATAACCAGCCAGTTGTTGCGATAACCGATCCGCAAAGGGCTGGGCATACTTTTATTCATTGGTCGGCAGCACCAGGCGGTTCGTTTTGGAACTTTAATACTTTGATAAGTGCGAATAATACGATTAATGCGAACAACAGGCTGTATGCGGTGTGGCGTGTTAATCCGATAGTTCAATTTAACACACATGGTGGAAGCACAGTATTACAACAAGAGATTTCATATGGTGGACGAATTGTCCAGCCAGGAGACCCTACGCGTAGTGGATATAGTTTCCGTCATTGGTCAAATGTCCAAGATGGGGTTACCCCGTGGAATTTCAATAATACTGTTACGACTAATATGACTTTGCATGCCGTATTTGACGAGGTCGTTTGGCGTACAATTCATCTTCGTGTTGGAAATCCGTTGAATGACACAAGTATGACGATGACACTCTTCCGACCAGACGGTTATTTGTTACAGCTGCGTGATAACACACCGAGTCAGATTGATCTGGATTTCCTTGGATGGGCGTGGAGTGCGGATGCCGCGCGTAACAAAGTAATTGCGTTCCAGCCTAATGGAATTGTAGCTATGATTTCACCTATTCCTATGACCTTGTATGCGGTGTGGGATATTGAATGGAATAATTTTCCAGGCATTGATGGGCATAATACATTGGTATTTAATTTCAGCGGTGGGTTAAATCCACATTCGATAATTGTAGAGGAAAGGCGATTCTTTGCTTGGGATCCATCGTCACGTATGTTGCCCAATGATGAATACATGCACAACTTTGCTATTAATAATCATGATTTTAATGGGTTGATATTCACGGGCTGGTTTGATAATCCAGGCTTTGTGGGGCAGAGACATTTTTCAATCCCTGCAGGCTCGGTGGGTGAGGTTAGGTTTTATGCTAGATGGATGGAAGTTTAATTATAAAAGGGTATCATTAAACTGATACCCTTTTTTTCTTTGCCTATGCAAGAAATATATGTTAAATTCATTTAATGATAAGAAAAGCCATATCGTGACTTTTCTTAGGATCGAAGGAATTATTTATGGCAATAACAAAAGTTAAAAGCTTTGGGATAAGTGGAATTGACGGATACGTTGTTGATGTCGAGGTTGATATTTCAAGTGGATTGCCCAATTATTTCCTTGTAGGGTTGCCCGATGCAAGTGTAAAAGAAAGCAAGGAACGTGTGCAAAGTGCCATACGCAATAGTGGCTTTAAATTTCCGTATTCGCGGATTGTTGTTAATTTGGCTCCTGCGTCTACTCGGAAAGAGGGGGCTTTGTACGATTTGCCGATTGCAATTGGTGTTCTTGGCAATACTGGTGAAATATTTAATGCGGACAAAATTTCCGAATTTGCATTTGTGGGTGAGCTTGGTCTTGATGGCGAAATACGTGGAGTAAAGGGTGTGTTGCCGATATTAATTGCGGCGGCAAGTAATGGTATTAAAAAAGTAATTATCCCGACCGAGAATGCTCACGAGGCGGCGTTTATTCATGGTGTTACGGTATTTACCGCGGGTTCATTGCGACAAGTTGTAGATGCGTTAAACGGCGTTAATGTGGACGCCATTGAACGAGTCGAGAAGCGAAGCTTCGAGGACATGAAGAGAGAGTCACAGCATGCACTTGATTTAAAATTTGTACGTGGGCAATTTGTTGCAAAGCGGGCGTTGGAAATCGCGGCAAGTGGTGGACATAATATCTTGTTAATTGGACCACCAGGAAGTGGAAAGACTATGCTTGCAAAATGCTTTCCGACTATATTGCCAGATCTTACATTTCAAGAAAGTTTGGAAGTCAGCAAGATACACAGCATCGCGGGAACATTGGATTCCAAAGATGGGATAATTACTATGCGACCGTTTCGGACTCCGCATAATACTGCATCCGTTGTGGCACTTGCGGGTGGTGGCAAGACCGCAAAGCCTGGTGAGATTTCGCTTGCACACAATGGGGTATTGTTCCTTGACGAATTGCCAGAATATCCACGGGCAAGTCTAGAGATGTTGCGCCAACCGTTGGAGGACAATACGATTACTATAGCACGTTCGCATGCGACGGTACAGTATCCTGCGGCATTCACAATGATTGCAAGTATGAACCCATGCCCATGCGGAAATTATGGCAGCCGCGTTCAAAAATGTACATGCAGACCAGGCATGATGCAGAAGTATCTTGCAAAGCTGTCGGGTCCGTTAATGGACCGTATTGACCTTCATATAGAAGTCGATAGTGTCACGTATGACGATTTGACGGCAAAAGGTATGGGTGAGCCAAGTTCGGTGGTACAGGCACGCTGTGGCGACGCCAGGGCGGTACAATTGAAACGGTTTGCGGGTTCACGAGTATTTTGCAACGCAAAGATGAGTGAAGAGGATTCGAAATTATATTGTCAATTGGATGAACAAGGCGAGCGAGTTTTGCGTACCGCTTTCGAGAAATTGAACTTGTCGGCTCGTGCCTATGCACGTATAATTCGGGTTGCACGAACTATCGCCGATTTGGAAGGAAGCAAAGACATCTTGTCCGAACATATTACCGAGGCGGTGAGTTATAGAAATTTGGACAGGAAGTACAAAGGGTAAGGAAAAATAACTATGAAACGATACACAAAGGAAGAGCGGGCATGCATTGCCATTAGTCGAGCCGAAGATGCGGGAATAAGAAGACGGTTGGTCGAGGACTTGTATGCTGGGCGGTTTGATAAGATTCTAGAAGAAACGGATAGGATGGGGTTGGAGAACCTTGTCAAGAATATGCACGAGCAGGGCATTTTCGTGGTGACTATTCACAGTCCAGAATATCCAAAAGCTTTGCTGGATTTGGAATCGGCGCCGATTGCTTTATTTTGTATGGGGAATGTTGAATTGTTGAAAAAGCCCGCGGTGGCTATGGTTGGAATGCGAAGTTGTACACGGTATGGAAAAGAGGTCGCGACAAGGTTCGGGCGAGAATTCGCAAGTAAAGGCATCGTTGTTGTGAGTGGTCTTGCCGAGGGGATTGATACGGCATCACATGAGGGTGCGATATCGGCGGTTGGTGAGGATAGGATTTATAATACAATTGCTGTGCTTGGTAATGGGTTAAATATATATTTTCCAGCAAGGAATAGAGAATTGCAGCAAAAGATTGGAAAGCATGGTTTGGTTATATCCGAGTACCTTCCCAACGCACCAAGTGCAAAGTTTACTTTCCCTTATCGAAATCGAATTGTGGCGGCGTTATCAAAGGCGGTTGTTATTGTCGAGGCAGATTTGAAAAGTGGGACCATGATTACACGTGAATGGGCATTAGAGCTTGGGCGTGATGTTTATGCGGTGCCTGGACCTATTACAAGTGTTGCAAGTCGGGGAACCAATGCGATTATAAAGGATGCGAGCTGTGCTATCATAACTGATGTTAACGATGTCTTGCAAAGCTTTGGTGTGGTGAAGGAAGATAAGATGGGTGCCGAGAAGACTTTTGTTCAATTATCGTTTGATGAAAAGGTAATAATGGATATTATTGGAAGTGATGAGGTACACTTTGACGAGATAATTGAAAAATCAAATATGAGTGTAAAGAATGCAACAACATTGTTGACAAACATGGAGATGAGTGGTTTAATTGAAAAACTTGCAGGAAACCAGTTTGTTGCAAAGTAAACATGCGCATTGTTGGGGAATGGTGCAACCAAGGGGAGCAATCAATTCATGAAACTTGTTATTATCGAGGGTATTGGAAAGAAGGATACAATTAAAAAGTATCTTGGAAGCGGATATGAAGTCATGGCGACTGGTGGTGTTTTTCGTGATCTTCAAAAACGTGCATTATCGGTTGATGTTGATGACAATTACACGCCCAAATACAAGGTTGTAAAAGATAAAGAAGAAGTTGTAAAAAAGTTAAAAGAAAAAGCGGCAAAGGCAGATGAAGTCTTGATTGCAACTGACCCGGACCGTGAAGGAGAAGCCATTGGTTGGCATTTGGCGGTTGTTCTTGGTATAAAGGCGGACCAGGCAAAGAGAATAGTATTTAACGAGATTACAAAGTCTGCAATACAAAAGGCTATTGCAAGTCCACAGACATTGAATATGGATTTGGTAAAGGCACAGCAAGCAAGACGTATATTGGACAGATTGGTGGGTTACAAATTGTCACCAGTCGTATCAAAGAAGATTAACAAATCAAAGTTAAGCGCAGGGCGTGTTCAAAGTGTTACATTGAAATTGGTTGTTCTCCGTGAGCGCGAGATCATAAATTTCAAACCAGAAGAGTTTTGGGATTTCTTTGCACACTTGGAGAAAGATAAAGTTGAATTCCGTGCGTCACTCCATAATGGATTAGATGGAAAGAGAATCAAGCTTACAAGCAAAGAACAAGTTGACACCGTAGTTGCGGGCGTTAATGGTGCAAAGTACACGGTAAAGGACGTTCGCAAGAGCGTGACACGCCAGCATGCACCAGCACCGTATGTTACAAGTTCTATGCAACAGGATGCGCTAAATAAAGCGGGTCTCAGCCTTGCACGTTGCGGTCGTGCGGCACAATCGTTATACGAGGGTGTTAACGTTGGTGAACGTGGCAAGATTGCTCTTGTTACTTATATCCGAACCGATAGTTTCCGTGTTGCACCAGAAGCCCAGTACGCGGCAAAAGATTTCATAATTAAAACCTTTGGTCCAGAATATGCGCCAGAAAAGTTTAATTTTTATAAATCAAAAAAGTCTGCACAAGATGCGCACGAGGCGATAAGACCAGTAAGCATCGAAGTTACCCCAGACGAGGTTGACAAATATGTAGAGCGTGACCAGGCGAAATTATATCGTCTTATATATAATCGTTTCTTGGCGTCGCAAATGACCGAAGCAACATTTAATAGTGTCTCGGTTGATATTGATGCGAATAACTATATGTTCCGTGCAACAGGAAGAACACCGATATTCGCGGGATGGCAGGCGGCACATGGAGTTGTTGTTGGAGTCGAGAAGCCAAAAGCAAAGAAAGACGATGACGAGGAAAACACAGAAAAAGAAGAATTTGTAAAGTTGCCAGAGTTAGAAGTTGGTAATTTATTGAAATTCCTTAAATTGGAATTTGCACAAAAGTTTACAAAGCCGCCTGCACGATTTACCGAGGCAACATTGGTCAAGGCAATGGAAGAGGCAGGTATTGGTCGACCAGCAACATATAATCCGATTATCCAAAACATCGCGGCAAGGTTTTATACAGAAAAAGACGGCAAGTACATCAAACCGACCGAGCTTGGGTTTATTATTGTCGACTTGCTTGATAAATACTTTGTCGAGATTATGAATGTGGAATTTACCGCAGGCTTGGAAGAGAGACTTGACGATATCGCATACGAAGGTCTTGATTGGGTAAAGGTTATTGATGACTTTTACAAACCGTTTATGAAAGATATCGAGGTTGCATTAGAAGGTGAAGACGATATTAAATTAACACTTGAAGAAAGTGATATTGAATGTGAAAAATGTGGTAAGTTTCTTGTGGTGCGTCAAGGTCGATTTGGAAAGTTCCTTGCATGTCCAGGGTTTCCAGATTGTCGTAATATAAAGCCATTTGAAAAGCCAGTATGCAAATGTCCAAAATGTCAGGGCGATATTCACAAACGTAAGAGCAAAAAGGGAAGAATATTCTTTGGATGTTCAAGTTACCCAAATTGTGATTTTGTGGCTTGGGATGAACCGACGGGTGTATTGTGTGAAAAATGTGGCGGTGCGATAGTTGTTGCAGGAAAAGAGAAAAAAGAAAAATGTGGTAACCGCGAGTGCGGGAAATGACGTAAAACGTCAAGGTACGAGCCGAGGTGAAGTGCGAAACGGTAAATAGGAAGGAGGAAATTATGAGTGTACATTTGGATGGAACAACGATTGTTGCGGTGAAGCGCGACGGGAAGACTGTGATTGCGGGTGATGGTCAGGTTACTATGGGGCAAAGCATTGTGTTAAAAAATAATGCGGTCAAGGTACGCCGTATGTACAACGACAAGGTTGTTGTTGGGTTTGCGGGATCGGTCGCCGATGCGTTTACATTAAGTTCACGGTTCGAGGAAATGCTGCAAAAGTTCTCGGGTAATTTGTTGCGGGCTGCGGTTGAACTTGCACAATCATGGAGAGGTGACCGTTATCTTCGTAACTTGGAAGCCATGATGATTGTTGCAGATCATGAAAAGGTTTTAATTATAAGTGGGGATGGTAACGTTATTGAACCCGAGGCAGGAATTTGTGCGATCGGGAGCGGTGGGAATTATGCGCTGGCGGCAGCAAAGTCACTTGCAAAACATACAAAGATGTCGGCACGTGAAATTGCGGTCGAGGCAATGAAAATCGCGGACAGCATTTGTATATTTACCAATGCGAATTTGACTGTTGAAGAGGTTTAAATATTAGAAGACAACAAGAAGTTGTCTTTTTATTTGGGTATTGTAAACATAAACAGAGTTTGATATTATATTGTGTGGATAAATTTGAAAAAGCGATGATGCTTTTGTCTGGAGAGTTGCCCGATGATGTGACGTCATCTAATTTTAGCGAATATTTTTCAAATCCAGTTGTGCATCTACCACAGAGTCGTGGTGGGGCTTTTATAGAAAGTAATACTATAATGTGTCATGATGGGGCATTAGAAGAATTGTGGGACAGTATACGAAATATATTGTCGGTTGCACTTTGGAAGTTTGATAGAACAGGTGAAGATAGTGATGTGTCTCATGAACAAATCAGGGCGGTGTTGGATAATCCAGAATTTCGTAACAGCGGTAAAGTATATAATGAGAAATGGAATATATCTTTTGACATAACGGACATACTTGCGTTTGACAAATTTTGTCGTATGAGAGCGGAAATATTAGATAGTAAAGGATATGAATTTAAAAAAGAACATGATAAATATTGGTATGAGGGTGCATATGAAAAAGCAAGCAGCACATATAAACACTTTAAGGATGTATCATTGGATGAGCTACCACTTGGCTTAAATTCACCAAGTGACTTTGTTGTTAATTATTTGAATGTAGCAAAGATTTTTAGTTATACGGGCAAAGATGAAATTGGCATTGTTACTTCGGACATTCAACCAGAAAAGCGATTTTCAAAATTGCTTGCAAATGATAGCAAGTTAAAAATTGTGCGGACTCCAGCTTTTATATATAACCCACATAATGAAACTTTCCAATCAAGAGAACCGTTGGTTAGTATGCATTCGGTGTTTGAGAGGTAGGAAATTACATATATATTAAAAATTTACAAGATTTTACGCTCCGCTAGATCCTGGTTGACTTTGTCAACGCGCATTATGGAATGAGATAAGTGTTCGCTTTGCGAACGGGCGACCGACTTCCTCACAAGCTCGGTCGCAACTCGACTTCATCGAACCCGCCCAGGATGACATGAAAAAACCGCGGGTTGCGCGGTTTTTTTGTTATGTGGGGTTAACCGATTGATGATGGGGCTTCAGTTGCTGGGTCGATGTTGACTGTGCTTCCTGCTTTTGGTGTTGCTGGTTTCTTTGTCGCAGGCTTTTTTGCGTCTTTTTTTGCCGATGCCTTTGCAAGTTTTGTTGCAAGCTTGTTTGCATCTTTTACAATGAATCCGACAAGGGTGTCGACGTCAAGGTTGTCCTTTATGCTGTTCATGAATGTTACCACGAGTGCTTGGTGAAGTGTTTCAAAACCAAGGTCAGCATAGTTAGGGAAGTATTCTTCGAATGCTTTTTGAAGTTCTGGGTTCTTGAGGTATTCGATGATGTCCGCCTCGCCGAAGTTCTCAGATGCTGGGTTGAATGGGAATGCGTTGAATACTTGGTTAAAGTCATAGCCTTTTACAATGTGTTTATGCGATACAAGCACAAGAAGGTTTTCGAAGTCTTCTTTGTAACGGTAGTCTTTTACAAAGTCTTTTTTATAGAATTGAAGGTACATGAGGTGAAGTTTTTCAGAGATACGGACAAGGCTTGTTCCTTCTTTTGTTAATTCTACGAACATTGGGTATAGGCTCTTGTGTTCGAGGAATCTGCTTGCATCTATGAGGATCTCACAGAATTTGTATAACTTGTCACCAGTAGCCATCATAACGTGTTTAACTTCGTCGTGTTTGTCTTCGTGCTTTGTTACTATAACACGGTTGTATGGACTTAGACCAAAGCGGTCTTTGTATGCGTCACGATCCATAAGGAAGCAGGCAGCGGTTTCGACAAAATATTTTTCGATATGCTTTTCAACGTTTGGCTTGCTTAGTAGTGCTTTTTTCTCGGCTGCAGCCAATGCACGTTTTTCTTTGTTTTGTTGTGCTTTGTCGGCTTTTTCTTTTTCTAGTAAAGCGGCAGCAGCAAGTGCGCGTGTGAGTTCGTCAATTTTGTCTTGCAGTTCTTTGTTAAGTGCATCATCACCTTCGGCTTGTTGTTTTGCAAGCTCTGCACGCATAGCAGCAAGTTCATCTTCGATTTTCTTTTTGTGGTCATCAAGGTCTTCTTGGATTTCTTTGATACCTTCTTTTGATTCTTCGTATTCTTGAATTTGGACAAGTTGCGCCGCTTGTTCGTGAACCACACGTTCAAGTTGTTCGTTTTCCTCGCGAATTGCAACAATGGCGTCTTGTTCAAGGTTTGTGAGTTCTTCGGTTACTGGGTCTGGTTCTTGTTGGATTATATAGGTGTTATTGATTGTAGTTGTGCTGTTCGTAGAGTGGTGTTGTGCGTATGGGTCGACGGCGACTGGTTGTTCGCGGTTTTCGAGAACTTTGTGAAGTGCATAAACAACAAGGTAGATTGCGGCAGGTATAGCACACACAAGACCAATTTGAAGAAGAGTATTTGCAAGAGCATGAGAATCTTCGAAAAAGAAGAAGATTATAATGGACAGCAGCATTATCATCAAGCCGAATGCTTGGATAACAAGCATGATGGAGACTATGCGTTTGCCTCCGAAGATTCGTCGGAACGAACCTGTGATTATTGTGAATACAATAAACGCGGTAAACACGACTGCAATTGCAAGGCCTACCCAAAACCATATAGTTAAGTTCATTTTTTATCCCCCTGATATTACCTAATCTGCTTCACTCTAGCACATTTATATGTGAAATCAAAATGTTTTATCGATATTTGGCAAATTATCTTGTTGCAATTATTGTCGATTGTTTGGTAGTCTTAGACATATGAAAATAAATGTAATAGCAACAACCAACCCAAAACAAATTTCGACAAAGCAAGATTTTGATATCTTTGGCGGACACGCAGCAGGTGTGTGTTATATGCAAAGTAACTTTGAAACACTTCGAAGTGAAGATGTCGAGAAAACATTAAAGCGTGTAAAGCTTACAAAAGAGGCGGGACATCATAGTGTATATGACCATTTATATATAAGTATGTATTTGGAAAACATCCCGCGTGTTATAGAAGTGTTGTTGGATAACGAACGTATGATGACAAGCTCGGTCAAGAGTGGGCGTTATACCGTTCATTCGTCTGACGGAATTGAAAAAGAACTTTATGAAAAATGGGTTGTAATATTCAAGGACAAGATTAAAGAACAATACGCCGAAAAGAGTCCGAGTTTTTTCAGACCTGGTCGTATCGAGAAGCTTGCAATGGAAAACGCACGTTATTTGACCACATGTTTTACATTGACAAGTATGGTGCATACAGTATCGTATAGACAGTTTAATTACTTATATGGATTTATAAAAGACTTTGCAAATAACATGAATTCAAAAAATTCATTTAACAAGAGATTAAAGCCATATCTTGAACAGTTTCTTGTTTCATTGGAAGAGACTGGTTTTATTGACGAGCTTCTTATTAATAATGGTAAAGAGCGAGTCTTGTCATTATTTAACACTAACAAGCCCGTTGAATATTTTGGTGATGTCTATGTTACCAATTACAAGGCAACCTTTGCATATTTCACACATGCGAACAGGCACAGAACACTTAAACATTATATTGACTTTATTAAAGAACCAAATGATTTGGAATTCTATATCCCAGAGATTATAAGAGGAACCGAGCTTGAGATGGAATGGCTTGCTGATATGGACAAGGTTCGGGATAACTTTCCACAAGCATTAATGGTTGATATTGTCGAGATGGGTAATCTTGATGATTTTATATTAAAGGTGTATGAGAGAAAGTGTGCTGTGGTGTTACTTGAAACCAATCGGGTTACGAATATGTTGCTTTCAAAGTATTATGATGGGCTTAAGGAAACAAAGCATCCAAGAGAAAGTGACTTGAAGCCGTTTATGAAAGGGGCGCGTTGTACCTTTCCAAAGTTTGTGTGTTCACATCCTTGCCAGTTTGGTGAAGCGGTAAATGAAAAGCGAAAAATCTGATTGACATTTAATGTATAACTTTGATATACTTGCAAAGTATTTAAATTTTTAGGGATGGAAAGGAAATTATTATGGGTGTTGCACAAAAATCTTTTATGGCAAACAAGCAAAATGTAGAGCGTGAGTGGCTTTTGGTTGATGCTGCCGATTTACCGATTGGTCGTCTTGCAAGTCAAGTTGCGTCTATTTTGCGTGGAAAACACAAGCCAACTTTTACTCCGCATTGTGATGCTGGGGATTTTGTTGTTATTATTAACACAGACAAGGTTGTGTTGACTGGGAACAAAATGGAAGACAAGTATTACTTTCACCATTCTGGTTATGTTGGTGGTGCAAAACACATCCAAGCAAAGAAAATGATGAAAGAACATAGTGACCGTGCTGTTGAACGTGCAATCAAAGGAATGTTGCCAAAAAATTCACTTGGTCGTGACATGTTCCGCAAGGTAAAGGTTTACAAGGGTGACGCACACCCACACGAGGCACAACAGCCACGTTTAATTAAATTGGATGGTCAAGCCGAGTAATTTCGGGGAACTTGGAATAATTAAGGAGTTTATATAATGTCAGAAGTAAAAACAGAAAAGCCAGTAGTTGCAAAAAAAGGCGAGAAGATTAAGAGTGTGGGTACTCCTGCGACTGGTCGTCGTAAAAAGAGTATTGCACGTGTACGTTTGGTTGCGGGTAAAGGTAACGTAATTATCAACGGTCGCCCATTGAACGAATACTTTGCAAATGGATTTTTGCAATTGATTGTTAACCAACCATTTCAACTTGCAGAAGTTACAAACATTGATGCAATCGTAAATGTTCAGGGCGGTGGACTTACTGGTCAGGCGGGTGCAATTCGTCATGGTATTTCACGTGCATTGGTAAAGGACATGCCACAAGTCAAGGGCGAAGTTAAAAAAGCGGGATACCTTAAACGTGACCCACGTATGAAAGAACGTAAAAAATACGGTTTGAAAAAAGCAAGACGTGCACCACAGTTCAGCAAGCGTTAATTCAGCAATTCAATCCAAAAGACAACCCGTGTGGTTGTCTTTTTTGTTGTGTGAGTAATCACTAGCCAATGAAAAGTAATTTTGATACAATCAGGTATGGATTATGCGATTTATATTGGTGATTTGCAGACGGTGGTTTACAAGCGAGATTTTGGTGTGGTGATGAACGAGGCGACTTGTGTTGCGTATGCAAAGGGTGCCGATGATGCGGTGGCTATGGGGTCACTTGCAAAACGGATGCTTGACCAAGTTGGGCGTGAGGTTATTGTTTCGTTGCCTGTGCGTGGTGGACGTATTGTTGATTTGCATGGGGCATCGGTATTTTTCAGAGAGATTTTGAAAAAAGTCGAGAGTGCAAAAAAACCAAGTGTGCTTGTATTAATTCCATGCAGTCTAAGTAAACAAGAATTCAATCATTGGAAAAAGATGGTTTATTCATGCAATGTTGCAGATGCAGAGTTTGTTCCTTTGGTTGTTGCAAGTGCGTACGAGCTTGGGTTTAATCTTGATGGATTAGAAGCAGGTTTAAGTGTTCATATAGGCGATACGGGAACAGATATTGCGGTTGTTTCACTTGGTGGTATTATCCGTGGCGGAACGATAGCCGAAGGTCAAGTTGAATGTATTAACAGATTAAAAAGCTATGTTCTTTCGAAATTTAATATCCGAATATCCGAACAGATGGCGAAACAGATTTTGCAAGCGGTTGGGACATTGAAATTCGGGGATGAAGTTTCATTTCTTATGAGTGGATCTGATGCAACTACTGGCGGTATGCGTGAGTCTTTAATTACTGGAATCGATTGCTACGAGGTTTTGGAACCAATTTATTCACGTATTATAAAGGCGATACAACAGGTGCTTATTGATTGTCCGCCGAATGTTATTACAGAAATTTGTTCAGGGAATGTATATTTTGGTGGGGTCGGTTGTGATATTACACATCTTCGCGAGTTTTTGGCACGTGGGTTAGAACTTGATGTAAAAGTAAACGGGACAAGTATCGAGAGCGCGATTAATGGTGCTGGGAAAATGCTTGCAAGTTCGGATTTAATAAAAAGAATTGTAGAGGCTAATTAAAATACTTTTCCCAAAATGCAAAGCATTAAATAGAGTATGCGATTGTCTGTGCATCCTCTTTTTTTTGTGTTTGTTATTCTTGCTTTTTTGAGCGGAATGGGCGGCTTTGTTTTTGCGTTGATATTTGCCGTATTAATGCATGAAAGTGGTCATGCAATAATGGCAGCAAGGTATGGGATAAAGACTCATAGATTAAGAATGTTACCATTTGGCGCACAAATAGAAATCGAAGCGAATTTCTTGGACGATAAAAAGCGAGCCATGATATTACTTGCGGGACCTTTCGCAAATATTATTGTGGCACTTTCATTTGGTTTAATGCTTTGGTTGTTTCCAGAATTTTTCTTGGTTTGGGAAGTGTTTATAATTGCCAATGCCGTGCCAGCCATTATTAATTTGTTGCCAATATATCCGCTTGATGGTGGAAAGTTGTTGTATATTCTTTTCAAGAATAAAAAATGGGTAAAGATTATTCAAGTTGTATCGACGGTATTCTTTGGCGGGCTTTTCATTTTTGGAGTGGTTGTGTTTAATCCGACGCTCTTGTTGATGTCGGGGATGATGATTGTTATGCTGAATATAGAATTTAAACAGAGTCAGCTCACATCAAAATTTAACAAAAGTTTTAACCGTTGCGGAAAAATAACCGAGATTGCGGTTAATGATAATATGACAATTTTCGAAGTATATAAATTGGTTGATGTGAAAAGATATACAAAATTTGTTGTAATAGATTCGGGCAAGTTTTTTTTCGAGTCGGATGTAGAGCGGTGGTTAATTGAGTATGAAATGGATGCAAAGGTTTGTAATGTTTTAACTGGTTGTTTCGGATCGTCTGAAAATTCCTGCGACAAGAACACAAGTTAATGACAGGATAATTGGAACATAAAACCATATTGACAAAGTATTGATGTTAAAGCTGATATCACGAGAATTAAATGAATGGACAATGTACCAAACATAAGCGGCGATTAGTGTCCCCGTAGAGATAAAAAACCATATTGATTTTCGGTAAAGATGCGTGCGGCGGAGGTTACCAAGGTTAAAAATAAAGCCAAACACAAGTCCTAGAAGAACAAGTGTATTGATTACAAGAAATATTATAATTGCGTATGTAAGTGCGTTGTACGGCGTCCAAGCCCATGTGTGAGAGGTTATGTTATAAAAAAAGTTCGTTACGCGATTAAAACCATTATACGGCGAGCCGTTTATCCATGTGCTTGTGCCGCCTGGGTTATATGTGAAGAAATCACTTATATAAAAGATTGCAATGGCGGAAAAACCTATGCTTGCAATTAAAATTAAAAAGAATACTATTCTCATAAAATAATATTTGACAATATTCGTGGTGGTTTATTCAGGCATCTGGATTTTCTTGTTTGGGGTGCAAAAAAACTATTGACAAGGTATACTATGCATTGTATAGTATAAAACTTGCAGAAAATTCTGATGGGGAATAGTTGACTTGATTATATTTTCTTGTCATACTTGTTTTTGTATGTGAAATACTATCATTGAGAGGGAATTACTATGGAACTTGAAAATCAAAAGATGCTTGATCAAAATATACGCGAGAATACATTCACGCGTTTTGGTGTTAAACGACCACACACCGTTTTTGTGATGATTTGCGTTACTCTTATTTTGGGTATTTTTGCGTTTACCACACTTCGTATCGAGCTGTTTCCGAACATGAATCTTCCGTTTGCAATCGTTATGATTACACCAGAAGACAGTTCACCACGTGCAATGTTTCATCCAGATGGAACTCCGAATAATGAAGAGTTCTTGGAAGATGGAGTGACCCCAAATCCTAATAGATTTAATCCAGCGCTTCTGGATCCAGAAACTGTGTTCCATTTGACCGAACGTATAGAGGTCGAGCTTGGGCGTGTTAATGGAATAAGCCAGGTTCAAACGATGACATCGGGAATGATACTTGGTGCCTTTGTTGAATTGCATAGTAATGTAAGAATTGCCGAAGTTATGCCATTTATGATGGAGGCAATGAACCGTATTAATTTCCAAGCGGATCATTTTAACAATGCACAAATCATTCCACTTGACCCAAATATGATGCCAATATTTACATTCAGCTCGACATTTATGTTGCCAGAAGAAGATTTCATGGTTCATAATGGCACAGAATATGTATTGGACCAAGATGCACGTTTAGAGGCAACACGTCGTTGGTATCGTACGACATTACATGGTGCATTGTTTGCGGCGAATGGTGTTGGTGACGTTTCGATGAGCTTGGGTGGAGATAATTCGTTTTCGTATTTTAATGGCGAGATAAGTTTTTCTGTATCCGTGTTTATGCGTTCAGGTGCAGTAATAACCGAGGTAGCACAAGAGATCGAGAACGTTCTTGCCGATTTCGGTGAAAGCCACGGTTTCCATTATGAACCGCTTACCAACCAGGGTGCGGACATAATGACTCAAATTAATTCAATTATGAACAACCTTATAATCGGGGGAATACTTGCGATTATAATTTTGTTCTTGTTCCTTCGTAATATTAAATTGACTATTGCTGTTGCGATTGCGATACCGCTGTCTGTTATCGGTACGTTTGTATTGATGTACTTTATGGGAATTACGATAAATATCGTATCACTTGCTGGTCTTGCACTTGCAATAGGTATGTTGATAGACAACTCTATCATTGTTATTGAAAATATTTACCGATTACGGGCAAAAGGCATGCCAATTAAACAGGCGGCAATAAAGGGTGCGTCACAAATACTTGGTGCGATGATTGCGGCGACATTGACGACCATTGCCGTATTTGTTCCAATGTTCTTTGTCACAGGGCTTATGATGGAAGTATTCATGGACATGGTTTATGTTATCGTGTTTGCATTGTTGGTATCATTGATTGTTGCGGTTATGTTCTTGCCCGCGATTATTTCGGCATTCCGTATAAGTTGCAAGAATATGAAATCAAAGTACGCAAAAAGTGATGATGATAAGGCATCTTTGCAGGATGCACTTGCTCTTGAAGCCGAGGAAAAGAAATTACAAAACCGTGGGTTCTTTGCAAGAATGTTTGACGGTATAGGTAGAGGCTGGTCAAAGATTACCGCACCAATTGCGAATGCGTGGAACAAGTTCCTTGCAGCAATTCGCTGGGCTGCGTTCACGGCATGGGTTGGACGTGCATTCGAGGGGACTGTGCGTTGGACAATTCGTTTTAAATTCGTAGTTGTTCCGATTGTTATTGCTATGTTTGTTGGAAGTATTTTCCTTGCGACAACGCATGGTTTTGAAATGATGCCAGCACAAGACATGGGGTCATTCTCGGTTACTATGTCGACAAACCAAGGTCTTTTGATTACAGACCAACAAAGGTTAGATGCCGCACGTAAGCTTGCGATGGATGATGACGATGGAATCTATGCACTTATCCGCGAGACGCTTGGAGGTGATGCAGAAAACATTTCTGTTTCATTTGGTGGAGGCGGGGCATTCAGTACGCTTCTTGGCGGAAGTAGCAATATTAACATTAACGTAACTCTTCGTGAGAACAGAAACATAACAACCACGGGTGCGTCCCAGATGGTTCAGGATGCGATCGAGGAATTCCTTGATTACAATGCTGGTGACGATTTGCTCGTGATTCCTGGTCCAATGCCTAATGTGACCTTTGGTGATTTTGTAACGAATGTTTCCATCGGTTCAGGTATGGATATGATGGCAGCAAGTGAAATTGTCCAAGTAATTGCAATCGAACCACGTGAAGACGAGACATTGACACAGGCAAGTGCAAGATTGGGTCTTGCAATTAATGCAACAGTATTGGCTATGCGTGAGGTTCAAGGTGTTCATAGAGTAACAACAGACTTTAACCCAATGATGATTGCGCGAGTAGACAGAATGATGGGTGCAACGGTCACAGGTACAATCGTGGATGGTCAGAACATCGGTATTGTCCAAGGACGTTGGGATGACAGGTTCGACGAATTACAAAATGATGCATTAACCGCCGAATATTTCGAAGGTATGCGTCCAATCCCAGACGGATTTGCGGCACAGATGGAAGACACAATGAATCAGATGATTATTGCTATACTTGTTGGATTGTTGCTTATGTATCTTGTAATGGTTGCAATATTCCGTTCGTTCAAGTCACCAATTATTATTCTTATTACTGTTCCGCTTGCGTTTACTGGTGCATTCTTGTTGCTTGCGATGGCTGGGATGCCTCTGTCGATAGTTGCTCTGATAGGTCTTCTTGTTCTTATGGGTGTTGTTGTTAATAATGGTATCGTGTTTATCGATTATATTAACCAGGCTCGTCGTGATGGGTTAAGCCGTAACGAGGCTATCGTAGCGGCGGCAAAGACACGTGCACGTCCGATTATGATGATGGCGTTGACAACCATTCTTGCTATGTTGCCGATGGCACTTGGATTTGGTGGTGGAGCCGAAATGATGCAACCGGTTGCAATTGTTACCGTCGGTGGACTTGCATATGCGACCGCATTGACACTTCTTGTTATTCCTGCGTTCTATTCAATCTTTAACTGGTTACCACGTTCCGAGCGTCAAAAGTTAAAAGAAGAACGCCAAGCGAAAAAACAAGCGAAGTTGGCGCAACCAGAATAATTGCAAAATTTATATCAAGACAGCCGTGATGGCTGTCTTTTGAATTGTTAATGCGGTTTGGTTGTGATATGATGGATTATGATTTGTAAGATATGCAGGCAGAATAGGGCAAGCTTTCAGAAATTTGTGCCGAGCATGGGCAAAAGTGTGCCTGTGTGTTCGGGGTGCCTTGGCAAAGGTGCGGGTGGATTTAATGTGACCGAGGTGTCAAGTGGACCTGGGTTTTATTCGGTGAAACAGACTTTTACAGGTGGACCACAATTTAAAAATTTTTATGATGGAAAAAAGGTAGCGCAAAGTATTGTTTGTACTAATTGTGGACATGATTTGGTTGCATTTGAGTCAAGTGGTAAAATGGGTTGCAGCGAATGTTATAATGTATTTAACGAGCAAGTAAAAAGAATTATAAGGAACAGGAAATGAAAAAAGACATTAATTCTTTAATTGTATCAACCAGGGTGCGGCTTGCAAGAAATTTAGAGCGAGTCCCTTTTAAAACCGAGGTAGTGGATGCGTTTGATTCGGTTGCGACTACGATTAAAAATGCTAATCCACATTATTTGTCTGTACGAATTGACCAGCTTCATGGTAAGGTTGCAAATGCATTGTATGAACAACATCTTATAAGCCGTGAACTTCTTTCTAATTCAAAAAATGGAATGATTGTTGTCAAGGATGACAAGGTAGAAGATGTGACAAGAAGTAATGAGCGTGTTTGTGTAATGCTTGGTGAAGAGGATCATATTCGCATTCAAGTAATTAAACAAGGTTTTGATTTGCAGTCTTGTTTTAATACCGCGAAAAAGATAAGTGATGACATTTCAAAAGAACACAAAATTGCACATAGAAACGATTTCGGTTATTTGACAACCTGTCCGACAAATCTTGGAACAGGAATGCGTGCAAGTGTTATGATGTTTCTGCCTGCGCTCAGTTTGACCAATCAAATTAGTGTGGTTGCAAGACAATTAAAAGGTGAGAAAATTACTATAAGAGGTGTTTACGGAGAAGGTAGCAAGTCGGCTGGTTATATGTATCAAATAAGTAATCAAGCGTGCCTGGAGCTTGATGAGGGCGAAATACTTGAAAAAGTAAACGAGATTGTACGATTAATTGCTGTTCGTGAAATTGATTTACAGAAATCTTTATTGGATGAGAGTCCAGACCAAATCATCAACCAAGTCATGCGAAGTTTAGGCATTTTAACACATGCACATATGATTTCAAGTGATGAGGCGGTTGAACATCTTGCATGGTTAAAACTCGGTGATTGTATTGGAATTGTTAAATTCAAACCAGGAGCATTGGATGATTTATTTTTTGTTATTCAACCAGCTACGCTAACAACACAAAATGAAAAGGCAAGTGAATATGTTACTCGTGATAAAATGCGTGCAAAGAAAATTAGTGAGGTATTACGAGTTTCAAGAATGAAATGAAAATTCATATTAAAAAAGGCACTAAGCCTTTTTTTAGAAATTTATTGTGTTTTCACATTCGGCATATGCCATGCATGAATGTGCCATTGGCTCTATGTAGCCAGTATGTGGTTGTTGGAGATATTGTTCGTACATTGCGGACAGACGCTTGGTTTCAAGCCTGTACTCGGAGCTTGTTGGACAAAGGGTTTCGATTAAGTTGATAGACTTTTGAAGCTCATTTTGTGATTGACTTAATCTTGCATATGCGGCTTCGAATTCTAACGCGTTCCAGAAATCGGCGTCCGATTGTGTTTGGCAATCTTCGACAGAGAAGTCTAGTTCTTCTTCTGGTATGCCCGTGAATCGCCCAGCTTCGAGGACTGCGGCTGTTATGTATTCTTGTCTGGATTGAGCTGTACTTGTCAGTACAAATTGGTTGCCAACATATTTATGTTTTCTTATATCCATGTACAATTATAGTGTAATTGTTTGTGTTTGTCAATATCTGGATAGATGGTATAATACCATTATGAACATAACACAGAATGTACACAAAATTATTCAAGCGGCTATTGTTTCCGCACAGTCTTCTGGAGTTCCGCCTATGCCATTGCATCTTTTATATGGATGCAGCGTTGTTTCAGAATGTCTTGCAAGCCGATTATTGAAAGAGGCGGGTATTACGCGCGGAATGCTAGAAAATGTAAGTAGTGCGCTTGCACCTGATTTAACATTTAATCAAATTCTTGAACATGCCGATGCCATTACGCTTCAGATGGGACAGACTGCGTTGGTGAGTGAAAACCTTTTGTTAGTACTTGTGCGTGATTGTGCCCAAACGATGGATGTTTTGGAAAAGTTATCAAAGGGAAGTCCAAAGCGGCTTGAACAAATGATATTGCAAAATTCCGATATACCTTTAAAGAGTAATGAGAATGTAAAGGAGAGTGCAATAAAATCTAGTGTGCCTGAGGATATTTTACGATTAGGTGCCGATCTTACATTAAAAGCAAAGCAAGGCAAAATTGATACAATAATAGGACGAGACGAAGAGACCCAACGTGTAATTGAAATTTTATCACGGAAGACAAAGAATAATCCTGTTCTTATTGGTGAGGCGGGTGTTGGTAAGAGTGCAATTGTCGAGGGTCTTGCATTGCGTATTGTTGGCGGAAATGTGCCAAAGCAACTTGAAAACAAAACGATATTCTCGCTTGATATTGGGTCTTTGATGGCTGGGACGAAGTATAGGGGCGAGTTAGAGGCACGTCTTGAGAAATTGCTTAAGTTGATTGAAGAGAGAAAAGACATCATTTTGTTCATTGATGAAATACATCAAATCACAACGGCAAGCGGAAAAGAAGGCGAGGTTGGTATATCTGAGATATTAAAGCCAAAACTTGCTCGTGGTGAAATGCAGACAATAGGTGCGACGACGACCGAAGAATACCGTCGGTTTATTGAAAAGGATGCTGCACTCGAGAGACGATTTGCACCTATTATCGTGAATCCGCCAACACCTGGGCAGGCTATTGAAATATTGCAAGGTCTTAAAACAGGGTTTGAGTCTTTTCATGATGTTGAAATTGGCGGGGATGCAATTGTTGCTGCGGTTACTATGAGTGACCGTTATATTACCGATAGAAATCTTCCTGACAAGGCAATAGATATGCTTGACGAGGCTTGCGCAAAGAAAAAGATTTGGAATATGAAAAATGGAAGTGGGGCTAAGCCAACTATTGATGCTGATGATATTGCCGAGGTTGTATCAAAGGCAACAGGAGTTCCTGTGACAAAGCTTACAAGTGATGAACGTGAGAGATTAAAGAATCTTGAGGAAGAGCTTAAAAAACAAATCATAGGTCAAGACAAAGCGGTAGCGGCAATTGCAAAGGCGGTTCGTCGAAGTCGTGCGGGTGTTGCGGATGCAAACAGACCTGTGGGTTCATTTATGTTCCTTGGGCGAACAGGTACAGGAAAAACCGAGACGTGTAAGGTTTTGGCAAGTCAACTGTTTACAAGTGACAAGTCACTTATCAAGCTTGATATGAGTGAATTTTCCGAAGCACACAGCGTAAGTAAATTAATCGGAAGCCCTCCAGGTTACGTAGGTTATGATGATGCAAGTGCACTTTGCGAACGTGTACGTCGTAATCCATATTCGCTTGTTTTATTTGATGAAATTGAAAAGGCACATCCCGAGGTTTATAATATATTATTGCAAATCTTGGATGAGGGACGATTAACCGATAACAAAGGCAAGACAACTTCATTCAAAAATTGCCTAATTGTTATGACAAGTAATGTGGGTGTCGAGAATATTGCAAAAACCAAAAAAATCGGATTCAGCGGAGAAGACGACACACAAAATGTCGAAGAAGAAGCGGCAATGATGGCAGGATTGAAAAAAAGATTCAAGCCAGAATTCATCAACCGAATTGATAATGTTATTGTTTTCAATAGTCTTTCGAAAGAAAATGTCGGTGCGATTGCAAGAATTCATATTGAAAAACTTGTGAAAAAACTTGGTGGAATTGGAATAGAATTGTTTGTATCAAACGATGCTGTTGACTATTTAGTTGATAAGGGCTATAACCATGAATTTGGTGCAAGACCTCTGAGACGGCTTTTACAGACCGAAATCGAGGATAAAATTGCCGAAAGAATTCTTAGTGACAGCGTCAGAGTGGTGAAAGTTGATGTAGCCGATAGTGAACTTGTATTTGAATTTAATTAAGGAGAGAGGATATGAAAGTACTTATTATTGCGACTGGTGGGACTATTTCGCAGATTGCGAATGAAGATGGGATTTTAGAAAGTAACGAAACAAGTCGAAGTGGATCGGATTTTATGAGAATTTTGGAATCAAAAAAAGAGACACTTGGGATTGAGTCAATTTCGGCGAAGACAATTATGAATAAAGATAGTGCCAATATGGTGATGGAAGATTGGCAATGTATTGTTCGTGCTGTGGTTGATAATTATGATCACTATGATGCATTTATCGTAACACATGGTACCGAGACTATGGGTTATGCAAGCTCTGCGGTTTCTTTTGCTCTTGGACGACTTGGCAAGCCCGTTGCTTTTACTGGGGCGCAATCATCTTTTGGGGCGCCAGGTAGTGATAGCATTATGAACTTGGAAAATACGTTACGAGTTTTGTCTTTGCGCCGTGATCTTGTTGGTGTGTTCTTGGTGTTTGGGACAAATATTGTTTCGGGGACACGTGTAAAGAAAAAAACAGAATTTGATTATGATGCGTTCAAATGTTCGCGAAGATTTAGACCTCTTGGTATTGTTGGAAGCGATATAATGTTTAACGAAGAATCAATCAAGCGTCATAATTCATATCACAAACCGTCTGCAAAAAATGCAAACGAACTTGTTGTGATTAATAAATTCTCGAATAAAATTGTTGCTTTGTCTGAATTTCCTGGGATGGAATCATCAGTATTCATAAACATGGCAAAAAGTGGCGTAAAAGGTTTTGTATTGCGAAGTCATGGAAGCGGAGTGCCAAATGTTGGCAAAGAAAGTGCCGAATTTGAAAACCTTCGTCCAGCATTTGAATATCTTCAACAGAATAAAATTCCACTTGTATTGACTTCACAGGCACCTGACGGAGTTGCGTGTATGAATATTTATGAACCATCATTTATTGCAAGAGAGCTTGGTGCTATACCAACACACGATATGACTATCGAGGCGGCGGTTGCAAAATTGTCATGGCTTCTTGGTCAAGACAAGTCATATGACCAAATTCATAAAATGTTCCCAAAATCGTTGCGTGGAGAAATTCATTAGACGGGAAACAATAAACATGAAAAGTGAAAAAAGTAAGGATAAAGTATGTTAGAGATAAAGTTAGATTTTGAGTATATGGATCAAAGATTCACTTTTGATGCACTTGTAAAAAAGGGTGATCCATATATTTTTGAAATTGGTGAAGAGCAATTGATCGATAAAATTTTTTATAAGTTATGTGGGCTTGATAATATTGGGGTTGAATTTGCTTGTGTTGTTGCAGACCAATTGGATTTTTCAAAATCGTCATCAAACAATATTTTAGCATTAGGTGATAGTGGAATGTTTTTGCCAAATAAAACTGTTGGTGCGAATTTGTACAAAGCATATAGGGCAAGGATGAAAAAAATTGATGCAATGCGAAAAGTAATCGAGGTTTTGGATATTTATGGATTGAGCGATATAGCAAATGTAAAAATAAAGAAACTAGATGAAGGGCGGTTAATTGACGTGGCTCTTGCACGGGCGCATGTTCGTAACCCTTTACTTGTTGTTGTGAAACGTGTTGGCGGGTATATCAGTTGCCAGACCGAAATAGACTTTACAAAATTCGAACAATCATATATAATCGAGATAAGATAATGAAAGATATAAAAAAGGCAACTTCGTTGCGTTGCTTCGCACGCATTTATACCTTTTTTGGACATTAAGGAGATGTATTTATGAAAAATCAAAATGATTTTTCTTCGGTCACTAAACCATGTACATTAGGTAAACCAGACGACAAATATTGCCGTATGCATGAATTTTTTTCAAAAGTTCCACGAGATGTTTATCGCAGTTTTTTGCGTGATATTGAAAACGATGGTATAAAAAAAGTCATGAATGATGAAGAACTTCGTCGTACAGTCGAAGTATTCTTTCATTATGATCTTAATATTAACGAGGCAAGTAAAAAATTATTCGTACATCGTAATACACTTATATATAGGCTTGACAAGATTAAACGTATTACTGGGTTTGATATTAAAAAATTTTGTGATGCGTTTATATTTCATGTTCTCATGTTTTCGAATTATTAGTTTATCCGCTTGTATTCGTCAAGATTAATTACTTTGTTAGAGGGTTCGGAAGAATCCTTTTTTTGTGAGAACAATCCTGAATTCATAAGTAATGGAAGCATTGACATAAGGTCGGGTGACGATGACCCATTTTTATTTGCAAACATTTTAAGCATCATATCCATCTGTGAGTTATTTCCACCGCCCAAATTCCCAAGTAGTGGAAGAAGTGACATGAGGTCAAGACCGTTGTCGGTGGGTTTGGGTGGTGTTGATTTGGATGAATAGGTTTCTTTCTCGCTTTGCTTGTCTGAATGGCGTGGTAAAGGGTTTTTTTGTTTTTCTTCTGTGGATTGTTGTTCTATTGTTTCGGGTTGTCTTTTTGGTTGAGATTTAGGCTTTGTTTTAATAATTGCTTTGTATGGTTTGACTTTTGGCTTTGGCTTAGTTTCTTGTTCAATTTCGACAAAATTTGCATTTGGTAAAGGGCTGGGTTCTATCCAGTCCTTTATATTAATAATTTCATCTATGTTGATTTCTTTTTTCATAAATTTTTGATTTAGATGTCAAGTGTGCCGATAATATGTTGAAGCTTTTTTTGTTGTTCTGCATTAAGTAACGGTTTTATTTTTTCTATGGTTTCGCGGATACTGTTTGCGTTGCCTTTGTCTTTTTGCATTCCAATTTGTTTTGCAAGCTCCATCATCAATTGATCGTTTGACATGCTTGAAAATTTACCTATTGCTTGGCGAATGTCTTGCTCGTTCATATTGGTATTATCGGCTTGGTTTTCTTCTTTCAAAATTGCTTCATCTCTGTAAGGTGCGTACGGGTCGCCATGCGAAAAACTTTTTAAATCCATGTCTAGGTATATGATAATTTGTATGGGTATGATACAATCTTTTCATGGAACAAAGCGAAAAAGTAAACGAAATATTTGAATATTTAACCGAAATGTTTGGTGAGGCTCCTGAATGTGAATTGAATTATGAATCAGACATTCAATTAATGGTTGCAATTATCTTGTCGGCGCAATGTACTGATAAACGCGTTAATATTGTTACGAAAACTTTGTTTAAAAAATATAAGGATGTTCATGACTTTGCGAATGCAGATATGGATGAATTGGGTCAAGATATCTATTCGACTGGGTTTTACAAGAACAAGTCACGCAATATAATTGCAATGGCAAAAGAAGTCATAGGTAAACACGGCGGAGTAATTCCAAAAGATATGGATGAATTGACAAAGCTGGCGGGTGTGGGTCGTAAAACAGCATCTGTGTTCATGGCGGAATTTTACGATATTCCTGCAATTGCGGTTGATACACACGTTATAAGGGTTGGCAATAGGCTAGGTCTTACAGAATCAAAAAATCCAATAGTTATTGAACGAGACTTGAAACAAATCTTTGATGAAAGAAATTGGGCAGCCTATCATTTTTATCTGGTGTTATTTGGTCGGTATTTTTGTGTGGCTCGAAATCCAAAGTGTGAAGAATGTCGTATTAAAGAATTTTGTAAACACTATAATAAAGTGATACACTAGGGACATGTTTTTAGATAAAGTAACAATTACGATAAAGGCGGGTAATGGTGGTAACGGTCATGTCAGCTTTTTTCGTGACAAGATGACCATGCATGGTGGTCCTGATGGCGGTAATGGTGGCAAGGGTGGCGATGTTGTTTTTGTTGGGACAACGCGAGAAGATAACCTTGTAAATTTTCGTTATACAAAGAAATTCTTTGCTGGGGACGGTGTTAACGGTGGCAAGCGAAATATGTACGGTGCAGGTGGTGTGCCAATGTTAATTCCAGTTCCACTTGGTACTCGAGTTTATAAATTACTTGAAGACGGTAAAGAGGGCAAGGAACTGCTTGCAGATATTGTGAAAGAGGGTCAAGAATTTCGGGCTTTGCGTGGTGGGGCGGGTGGTCTTGGTAATGCTGCGTTTGCTACTGCGAAAAAGAAGACTCCCAATTTTTCACAGACGGGTATTGTTACAAAGCCGTACCAGGTTCGGCTTGAATTAAATACCATTGCAGACGTAGGTTTGGTTGGGTTTCCAAACGTTGGTAAATCAAGTATATTATCGGTAATAAGTCGGGCAAATCCAAAGATTGGAAACTATCATTTTACAACATTGCACCCGAACGTTGGGATTACAAATATCTTGGACAAGAACATGATTGTTGCCGATATTCCAGGGCTTATTGAAAATGCAAGCGATGGTGTTGGGCTTGGACATGATTTTTTGCGACATGTTATGAGAACGCGTTTGCTTGTTCATGTTGTGGATATTGCACAAGTTGATGGAAGATGTGCCGTGGAAGATTTCGAGGTTATTAATCGTGAACTTGGTAACTTTTCGGATGAGCTTGGGAAAAAACCGCAAATTGTGGCATTGAATAAATGTGATGTTGCGGACGCAAAGAATATAAGTGCTTTCAAAAAGAAATATGGTAAGAAATACAAAATTTTCGAGATAAGTGCGGCAACAAATGATGGCGTAAAGGAATTGTTCAAAGAGACTGCAATAATGTTGCAGGATATTCCAAGACCCGATGTTGCAGTTCCGTTTGCGACATTGGAAGAGCGTGTTGATAAAAACGAATTCCATGTTCGAGTTGAAAACGGTGAATTCATTGTCGAAGGACCAATGATTGATAATTTGATACGTGGAGTTGTATTAAGTGATACCGAAAGTAATTACTATTTCCAAAGAAGAATAGTTGACAGCGGTATTGTTGATGAATTAAAAAAACAAGGGATGAAGCAAGGTGACACGGTGCATATCAAGGATATAGAGTTCGAGTGGGTGGAGTAATATAAGTATGTCATCCCGAATGGAGTCGGGATGACAAAGGCTGATGTATTGCTATAAATGATTTCTCGTTTTCTCATTTGTGTTATATAATATCGCATGGGACTAATGAAGTTAATTACAAAAGGCTTTCGCGTTGAAGGTAAAAATAAAAAATATGTGGAAGAATTCGAGCAGGTTGAGATTCCACAACCAATGATGGAATCGCTTGATCATTCAAGTGCATTCCAAGGGCAATTTGACCACATGTTGGGTGGGCAAAGTATTGGTAATCGTAATATACTTGTGATTACTCCAGCGACTAATCAAGACATCGCACGTATAGTCGAGAACCTGCAGAATAACGAAGCTTGTGTTATTGATTTGGAAAAGGTCGCCGTGGTTGATGCTCAAAGACGGTTAGATTTTTTAAGTGGTGTTATCTGTGCATTGAACGGACACATCAAGCCACTTGATGCGCATAAATATATTTTGACCCCACAGGGACTTGGCGTCGTTCGGTAGCAAAAGCACGATGCTGGTCGACACTTTTTCCGTTTCACTTCTTCAGAGCCCTTGTCAATACGAATGTATTGCCCGCGGACTCTTCATCGCTAAGCAAAAAAACTTGACTGACCATCAGCGTACGTTTGCTACCGAACGGCGCCTGGGCGTGGTTAGATAAAAGGAATTTATGAACGCAATTTATTATGTTTCGTACAAGTTGAAAAAAGACGTCGATGTTGCCGAATTTTTGGATGTATCAAAGAAATTGAATGATGGATATATTTCAAAGCAAAAGGGTTACATATCATGGAAGCAATTGAACCATGGGGAAACTTGGGCGGATATGTTGATTTTTGAGAGTATGGAAGATCTGCAGAACTTTCAAAATAATTCGAATAACCCAGACGAGTTGGCGTTAAAGTTTTATTCGTTTATAAACTTGCCAAGTTGCAAATTTCATCCGTACACAGTTGAAGTAGACCACAAATAATCTAACCGCCAATACATTGCAAAAATCGTCAAGAATGGCGATTTTTTTGTGTTTATGTTCTAGTACTCTTGCGTCATGCATAAATTTACATAAAGGGGAGATCTGTGACCATTTATATTGAAAATGCGATTATTGACAACATGGTTATTAATTCCTTGTTGTTGTATTTTGTTTTCAAGACTATTAAACAAACGCCGCCGCGATGGAGGATTTTGGCAAGTGCTTTGATAGGAACGGGATTTGCATTGATTATGCCGCTTCTTACCTTTGACGGGGTGTTGGCGGTGGCTGTGCGGTTGTTTATTGGGGCATTGATGGTGTTTATTGTGCAACACCGTTCGGTCAAGCGTTATGTGTTGTTTTATTTGATATTCCTTGCATATACATTTGCGTTTGGCGGGGCGGTATACGGAATTTTGTTCATGATGATGGATACGCATTCGGGGCTTCAATACTTTACATATAATTCGAGTGTTTCGATTGGCTTGGTCATTGGGGTAGTGGTTGCCTTTGCATTGTTGATGAGGTTGTTTATCAAGTTCCTTAACGTACGGCATAGCATAAGCAATCATTTGCGTGACGTGGTAATTCATCACAGGGGCGAACAGTTTAAGATTCTAAGTTACATGGATACGGGAAATCGATTAACAGATCCAGAGAGTGGAGCACCAGTAGTTGTTATAAGTCTTAGTTTGTTTCTTAAAATGTTTCCCGATATAAGTCCAGACAGAATATTGCTGAACAAACTTGAGAAAGAGGGAATAGAGGAGGGCAAGTATATAAATTTTTCGACCGTTGCAGGCAAGAGCAAAATGTTTACATTTAAGCCATCCAAGCTAGAAATTATCAAAGGAAAAACATGTGACAAGGTACGGCTTGGGGTGAGTATGAAGGGATTTAAGGATGTAGTCAAATATGATGCATTGCTAAACGCAAGTCTTGTTTGACGGTATCTTTTTGCCAACTTCATCGTCAGTCCGCTTGCCAATATTACCTATATTGGCTTTGCGAACTTTCTTGAATTGGACAAAAACTACTCGTCAAACGATTTATGTAAAGGAGACAAAATGAACTTATTTAAAAAGGCAATTAAACTATTTGATGAAATTACTACACTTGACCTTTGGGAAGATGATTTTGTGTTCTTTATTAATGGAACCGAAGCTTTGGCACGACCGTTGCCAAAGGATGAGGAAGAAATATTATTACAAGAGCTTCATCTTGGTAAACCCGAGACCAAGCAAGAATTAATCGAGCACAATTTGCGATTGGTTGTTTATATTGCGAAAAAATTCGAGAATACGGGCTTGGATATCGAGGACCTTATAAGTGTGGGATCGATTGGTTTGATAAAGGCGGTGAACTCGTTCCAATATGACCGTAATATTAAATTGGCTACTTATTCAAGTCGTTGTATTGAAAACGAGATATTAATGCATCTTCGAAAGGTTATGAAGAATCGAGGTGATGTTTCTATAGACGAGCCAATAAATACAGACAGCGACGGTACCGAGATAAACCTTGGTGATGTTGTCGCGGTTCAATTAGATGCGGTCCCAGATGAAATAGACACAAGTGTCGAAAAGAATCTTTTGTGGCTTGCAATTAATAAATTAGGAATACGTGAACAAGAGATTATGCAGCTTCGATTTGGGTTAACGGGTGGAGATGAGAGAACGCAAAAGGAGGTTGCAGAGATGCTTTCAATATCGCAAAGTTATATAAGTCGATTAGAAAAGAAGATAATTGCACGGTTGAAGAGAGAAATGAAAAAGATAGATAATTGAGGAAGTCGGATAGCGAAGCGTAAAAAATGTAACTTATGTATTTGTAGAATTTCTTGATTATGCGTATATTACTGTAATGAAAAAACTGTTTATAATTCCGTTGGTTGTTATGGTTTTGATTCCAAGTTTTTTGTTGAGTGGTTGTTTCGGTGGTAGCAACAATATATCCCATGGCGATATTGTTGGTACATGGCGGCATGTGCGAACCAATAACACAGAATTAACTGGTGTTTATATTACGCTTGCTGACAGCGGTGTTTTCACAAGGATTCCAGCCGATGGCTCGACCCCAGGAACATGGAGTATTTCGGGGAATGTACTCACAATCCCAGTAATGCATAGTACCCAATCGCAACCAACCCCAGTACGAATTGATGGTGATTGGACAGCAAGGTTAAGTAATAGTAATAATACATTGACGCTTAATCGAAGAGTTGGCGGAAGTATTGCAAATCAAACCAATATTCGGTGGGTTCTTGAGCGAGTGTAATATTATCATAGAATTAATTAATAAACAATATTAAATAAAGTGCAGAACTTGACTTTTCGTGTATGTTAAATTATAATCCAAGCAATGGAAGAAAAACAAAATGGGTATACCAATGACCTTTTGAAAAGGATTGTACGAGGTTTTTATATTGGTCTAGCAGTTGGTGTGATTGGCGGATATGGAATGCAAGCAATGTCTGATGAGCAGGATTTTGAGATGCCAACAAGACCTATGTTGGCTGGATCACTTTTGGGAACTTTTGCTGGGTGCGCTTCGATTAAGTTAAGTTTGCGCAGGCGTAGGAGCAAGCTTGAAGATTCTTTAGTCGAAGATCTCTCGTTAAGGTATTGTGAATTTTCTGATAAGATTATGTTGGAATTTCCATATGGAAATCCAGACCCAGAAATAAGTGAAGCAAATTATGAAAAGGTTGAAACAGCTTCAAAGCAATTTAAGTTAAAGAGTCAACATGCTTTTGATAGTGCAATAGGAGTTTTCGACCAAAATATCAATGATGGGGACGATAACGGGTATAAAAATGCCGAGTCACTTGCAATGCGAAATTTTGAATTCAAGATGAATACTATAATTCTCGAGAAATAAGTTTGTCGAATTGAAAAAACCACTTGCCAAGATGTTTTATTGGGTGTATAATCCTATGTTATAGAGTACATTTAGGAGAAGACATGAATTTAGTTGAACTTATTGAAAAGGAACAAATTGTAAAAGAGGCACCGCAATTCAACGTAGGTGACACCGTAAAGGTTCACTTTAAAATTGTGGAAGGAAACAAAGAACGTGTCCAGGTTTTTGAGGGACTTGTTATTGCACGTAAAAATGGCGGAATTCGCGAGACTTTTACCGTACGTAAAATAAGCTTTGGTGTAGGTGTCGAAAGAACATTCCCAGTTCACAGCCCACGTATCGACAAAGTCGAAGTTATCCGTGAAGGTGCGGTTCGTCGTGCTAAGCTTTATTATATTCGTGACCTTACTGGTAAAGCTGCGACTCGTGTAAAAGAAAAGAAACAGGTTAAAGGTGCCGAAAAAGCACCAGTAAAAAAAGCACCAACCAAGAAAGTAGCCGAGAAAAAAGTTGAAGAAAAGATTGAAACACCAGCAGCCGAGTAATAATTAATTCAACAAAAAAAGGCTACCAAGCCTTTTTTCAAGTATTTAAAAGGGGAAAACATATGAATCCATGGCATGACATAAGTGATGAAAGAATAAAGCCCGAGGAATTTCTTTCGGTAATCGAAATTCCAAAAGGATCAAAACACAAATATGAAATTGACAAAGAATCGGGAATGTTATTTTATGACCGCCTTTTTGTTTGCAGTATGATTTATCCTGCGAACTATGGTTTCATTCCAAGAACATTGTCCGAGGATGGCGATGCTCTTGATGTGTTGGTATTGGGGAACGAGGTCATGCCGCCTTTGACACTTATTAAATGCGCGCCTATTGGTGTTATCGAGATGATTGACAATGGCGAGATGGATGAAAAAATTATTGCGGTGCCATTGTACAAAAATTCAAGACCAGCCGAAAAGTATAAAGACATAACCGACTTGCAAAAATATATGATGGAAGATATCAAGCACTTTGTTATACATTACAAAGATTTGGAAAAAGATAACCAAGTCAAAATCAATGCAATTAAAGGCAAAGAAGATGCTATGAAAATTATAGTTGATGCAAAAAAGCGTTATAAATCAAAGTTTTTACTTGCATAGATTAAATCTGTGTGTTATTTTGTTATTCATAGACGAGTCCGAATTAATCCAAGGGAGGAAGTCATGGATTTTTGGCCATTGTTCATTGTTATAGGTGCTGTTTTACTTACTGTTGGTTTTATTGTCTTTTTGATATTTAGAATCAGAAAACAAAAAGTCGAAGAACCCAAAATTAAAGAGGTTCAAGGTTATATAAAAGAGGGGGCAATGGCCTTCTTGAAACGGGAATACAAAATTCTCGCTATTATTGTGGTTGGTCTTGCAATCTTGATTGGTGTGTTCCTGAATGTGCAAGATTATCGTTTGAGTGGTCTTGCAACGGCAGTTAGTTTCGTTGTTGGTGCGATTTTATCGGCACTTGCTGGATTCATTGGTATGCGTACGGCAACAGATGCTAATGGTCGTACGGCACAGGCTGCAAAGAACAGCGGAATGAAGGGTGCACTTGGTATTTCGTTTGCGGGCGGAACTATTATGGGTCTTGTTGTTGCCGCTCTTGGATTGCTTGGGTTGTCATCTTTAATTCTTATCTTTTATGCGATTTACGGAAATATCTCGGTCGTAATCACAGTTGTTACTGGATTTGGTCTTGGTGCTGGTATTATTGGTTTGTTTGCTCGTGTTGGTGGCGGAATATATACAAAGGCTGCTGACGTTGGGGCAGACCTTGTTGGTAAGGTTGAAAAAGGCATTCCAGAAGACGACCCACGTAACCCAGCAACAATTGCAGATAACGTTGGTGATAACGTTGGTGATGTGGCGGGAATGGGTGCCGACTTGTTTGAGAGTCTTGTTGTAAGTATTATCGCAACAATGTCTTTGGCAACTATTGGCGGCATGGTAGGATTTTCGGCAAGCGTTGTTAACTTGGTATTATTTCCATTGCTTATTGGTGCAGGTGGTCTTGTTGCGTCAATTATCGGAAGTCTCTTTGTTCGTGGTAATAAAAACCCATCACTACGACTTCGGATTGGACAATATGTTTCGGCAGGTGTAAGTGCGCTTATAACACTTGGTATAAGTTTAATCTTGTTTAATAATGCATTGCCGTTCGTTGCTGTTGTACTTGGTAATGTTGTTGGTCTTGCGATTGGTCAAATTACAGAATACTATACATCTTCTTCATACAGACACATAAAATACATGAAAAGAATGAGCGGCACAGGACATGCCACAAATGTATTATCGGGCTTGTCAACAGGGATGCTGTCAACTGCACTTCCTATGCTTGTTATTGGGGCTGCAATTATTGGTTCGTATTACCTTGCTGGTATGTATGGTATTGCACTTGCAGCTGTTGGAATGCTTTCTACTGTTGGACTTACAATAGGTGTTGATGCATTTGGTGCGATATCTGATAATGCGGGTGGACTTGCCGAGATGGGTGGTCTTGACAAAAGTGTTCGTAAAATAACAGACGAACTTGACGCCGTTGGTAATACTACTGCTGCTATTGGTAAAGGGTTTGCAATCGGCTCGGCTGCGTTAACATCACTTGCATTGTTTATTACGTTTATTGCATCGTTTTACACAATTACTGGTGTTGATATTACAGAAGCATTAAACCTTGCGAATCCAATTCTTATTGCAGGTTTACTGATCGGAGGTATGCTACCGTTCTTGTTCTCGTCTATGACAATTAAATCGGTAAGTAAAGCGGCAAATGATATGATAAAAGAAGTCCGACGCCAGTTCAAAGAAAAGCCAGGCATTATGGAAGGAACCGAGAAGCCTGATTACGCAAAGTGTGTTGATATATCAACAAAGGCTGCGTTACGTGAGATGATTGTTCCTGGATTGCTTGCGATATTTGCACCGATTGCGGCTGGGATATTTATGGGTTATGTTGGCTTGGCTGGATTACTTGCGGGTGCGTTGGTGACTGGTATATTGATGGGGCTTTTCCAATCAAATGCTGGTGGTGCTTGGGATAATACAAAGAAATCGATTGAGGCTGATGGTGAAAAGGGAACAGACATTCATACTGCTGCGGTAACGGGTGACACGGTTGGTGACCCATTTAAAGACACTTCTGGTCCTTCTTTGAACACTTTGATTAAATTGATGACTATTGTTGCTGTGGTGTTTATTCCAATTTTCGCGCTCATTGCAAATGGTCGTGGGATACTTGGTTTGTTTTAATCTGAATCTTAATCAACTATAAAAAGGCATAAAGCCTTTTTTGTTTTGCAATATAATTTGTGCCTTAAAAAAGTTTTAAATCGAAATCTGTGAATTTATTGATTGCTTCGGTTCTTGCGATAATATCGACCGTAATGCCATCAATATAGGCTTTGTCTGGGTTACCTTGCCCAGAAATTTCATAGCCACGAGTGGCTGCATAAGTTCCTATGCCTGGGTTATTATTTGCTTCAATAAAGTAACATTTTTTGTTTTCATCAAAAATAAAATCTAGCCCACATGTTATACCAAGTTCTCTGTTGCAGCCTGGTCCGATTGATTGTGTTGTCTTTGTAACAATATCTGGTAATTCGGTATCCCTTGGGTCAATGCCGAGTCTTTTGAGAATATTACTTTCTGTATGGTTATAGTTTCCTTGTCCAAGTACTATCATACCTCTGTTAATTGTTGAAGTTATATTTTCATCGGAGATAAAGTAAGGTGATGATGAATTCATAAGATGTTTGTCGAATGAGCCAGAACGACAAACTTTGTGATTGATTTTTTTGTTCTCTGCATGATAAACAACTTTTGCCATTTGATCTCCGGTGGCGTCGGCAAAAACGCGGATACTTGTATTAAGTTTTTTGATTGGACCAGTAATCAATTCTTGAATAATAACTCCATCCATCATTGAAATCAAATTCTTGTCTTTGGTAACAACTTCATCATAAAATCGTTTCAAGACTTCAAGTTGCTTTTTATCTCTGATTGCTATTTTATCATTTCCGCGGTTTTCATATTCATTCTTGAAAACAGCAGGGAAAAATGGATTGTCAAGAAATTCTTGGAAAGTAACACTATGGGGGAAGGATATACCAAGAGGCAATAGATTTTTAATTTTGGTTTGTCTTTCTTGATATGTGGATTCTTTAAGCATTGTTATGTACAAGGTATTGTCTGGGTCTGAAATTTCATCAATTGTTGTAGCAAAGTTTGCATCGATGTTTTCCTGTAAAAAGGAGAGGAAACCTTTTCTGTATCCCTTGACAATCGGATTTTCAAGTTGAATGCCAAAATAGTTACCATTAATCCAATCGTCACTTAAATATAAGGTAGAAAGCTTGTTCATTCTATAATTGTAATACAAATCGTCTATTTTGTCAATATGGGTTGAGATTTAACTTGCATTGATTATTCGGATATGATATTATACGTGAGCCTTTCGCGGGGAGAAATCCACGCCGAATGAGTCCAAGGGAGGAAAAAATGGAAAAAAGAAATTACGAGTGCATGATGATTGTATCATCTGCGGTTACCGAGGAAAAACGTGGGGAGCTTGTTAAAAAGTTTTCCAAGATGGCGTCACCATCAACAACGGTAGAAAAGTTGGGTCTAAGAAAATTTTCTGTGCCAATTAATTACCGTGAACAGGGATTTTATGTCCTTTTACACTTTGAAGCAAGTCCAGAAGTCGTTGCAGAAATGACAAAGGTTATGAACATAACCGATGGTGTCGAGCGTTTCATTTTCATCGCAAAGGATGAGAAAATGCTTGCAGCAGATGTAGAGCGTAAAGCAAAACGTCTTGAAGCCAAAGCAAAGCGTGATGCCAAAGAAAGTGAGGTAAAAGAATGAACAAAGCCTTTTTAATTGGGAATTTGACAAAAGATCCAGAGCTTAAAACAACAAATAGCGGAGTAAGTGTTTGTAGCTTTAGCATAGCGGTTAACCGCAAATTCGCGGGTCCAGATGGTACACGTGGAGTTGATTACTTTAACATCGTTGCATGGCGTCAGCTTGGTGAGAATTGTGCAAAATTTTTGACCAAAGGAAAAAAGGCATGCGTAGTTGGCGAAATCCAGACAAGAACATATGATGCACAGGACGGATCAAAGCGTTATGTAACAGAAATCGTTGCAGACGAGGTCCAATTCCTCAGCCCACGTAGCGAAGGCGGAATGGGTGGAAGTTCGCCATCAGAAGATGGAATGATGCCAGTCCAGGATGACAACTTGCCATTCTAATTTATTTAATATAACTAATATATAAGGAGTTTTTAACACTATGAGTGAACAAACATTTGAACAACAAGCCGAGCGACCAAAAAAGCCAGGCAACAAGCCAAAGCGCCGTCCATGTGCGTACTGTTTCGAGAAGAACATTTACATTGATTACAAAGACCCAAGATTGAAAAAATACATTACCGAGAAAGGTAAAATTGTATCACGCAGACAAACAGGTCTTTGTGCAAGACACCAACGTGAACTTACAACCGCGGTAAAGCGTGCAAGAAACATGGCTATCATTTAATATAAAAATTTAGATAAAGAGGCGGGCTAGCCTCTTTTAAATGTAAATATCATTATATTTGACCTTGACTGTTGTCGAAATTTGTATTATACTTACAAGTATCTTAATAAAACAAAAGGAGATACAAGACATGAGTTACGAGAACGACTACTACGCAGACTTAGAATCAAAGATGCTTGAAGAGGCAAGAGCAAAGGAAGAAGGACAAGCAAAAAATACTGCTTTCACGACAGCAAAGTTTGGAAGACCCTTATCAAGCGAGGATTTCGCAGTAAGACCAGAAAAGGTTGCAAGACTTACCGAGAGAAGAGAAACACAACAAGCCGAGAATGCTGCAGATGATGCAACGATTGCGTTTGAATATGACGAATTCCAAGCGATTGAAGACGCACACGCAACAGTTCTTGAAGCAGAATATGTTCAAAAATATGCAGAAGAAATCGAGAGAGGGTCTGTTAGATAATCTTGAAGAAAACACATTTTAAAAGGGGGCATGTCGCCCCTTTTTGCATGGTCCAAAAAATGCATTAGAGAATTGCGACAGCAATTCACAAAAATTGCGTATTTTTTATAACTTGATATATGGTCAAACATTATCATTTTGTTGGCATTGGCGGTATTTCAATGTCTGCACTTGCATTAATCTTACATAAACAAGGAATCGTAGTTTCGGGAAGTGACATTAACGAAAACGAACAAACTGTCGAATTGCGAAAGTACGATGTTATGGTCTTTATTGGTCATAATGTAGTGAATATTTCATCAAGTGTGACTAATCTAGTCATTAATGGTGCAATTAGTAATGATAACCCAGAGTTGGTGATTGCAAAAGAAAGAGGGCTCGAGATTGTGGACAGGTCAGTATTGTTGGCGGAAATATCAAAAAGTTATAAAAATGTGATTGCGGTTGCAGGTACAAGTGGAAAGAGTACAACCACGGCAATGATTGGTGCGATATTTGTCGAAGCAGAACTTTTGCCGACTGTGCATAATGGTGCGGTGCTGATGAGTGGGTCTGGTGGGCTTGGGCTTGTTCAAGGGAGTGATGAATACTTTATAACCGAGGCATGCGAATTTAAAAGAAGCTTTTTGACGCTTCGACCTAGAATCTCTGTAATTACTAATGTAAATCCTGATCATATGGATTGCTATGATGATTTTGATGATTTAAAGAAAACTTTTTTTGATTTTGGGTTTGGGTCTGGAAAAGTTATCGTTAATAACGATTGCAAAAATTCTAAATTAATTTCGACAAATTTTGCAAATGCGGTAACGATTGGCATTAAAAACAAAGCGGATATTATGGCGACAGATATTATTGAATACAAGCGCGGAAAATATAAATTTACGGTTGCGGTAAATTCGACAAAATTCGATATACAGTTAAATGTATTTGGATATCATAATATATATAATGCCTTGGCTGCGATTGCGGTTGGTGTCGAATTTGGAGTCCAGCCTGATGTAATTGCCAAGGCTCTTTATTACTATAAAGGAATTGCTCGTCGTTTTGAAGAAATAACCCAGATTGGAAAAACAAAGATAATATCGGACTATGCACATCACCCTATCGAGGTTGCTACTACGATCAAGACGTGCAGTAAACTTTTCGACAAATTTCTTGTTGTGTTTCAACCTCATACATATTCACGTACAAAGGCATTATTCAACGAATTCAAGGAAGTTCTTGGTAATTGTAATGTTGTGCTCTATAAAACGTACAGCGCGCGCGAGAAGCCAATTAAGGGCGGTTCTGCCCATGATCTGGCGAAGAGTCTTGGAATGAAATACTTTTCGACAAAAACTGCACTTGAAAAATTTGTGGATAAGAATATTGAAAAATATGATGCCGTTATTTTTGTTGGGGCTGGTGATATTGATTTGATAGCAAGAAGTTTTAATTGACAAAGATTGTAATATGTCATATAATCATCATTATGAAAAAAGATATTCACCCAAAAGTACGCGAAGTCGAGTTTGTATGTGCATGTGGCGCAAAGTTTAAAAATGAAACCACCAAGCATGGTTCGGACGACATGAAAGTTGAAATCTGTAGCGTATGCCACCCATTCTTTACTGGGAAACAGAAAATCGTTGACGCTGCTGGTCGTGTTGACAAGTTTAACAAGCGTTATGCTGCAAAGAAATAGTTAATAAGGATACAAAATATATGCCACTAGCTTATATTTTAGGAAAACAAAACTTCTTGAACAAGGAGTTTTTTGTTGATAAGAGTGTTCTCATTCCGCGTCGCGATACCGAAATTTTGGTCGAACAAGTTATGAAACATGGCGAAAAGGGTTCAAGTGTTCTTGACCTTTGTACTGGGTCTGGGTGTATTGCGATTTCGCTTGGATTTGATTTTAATGTTACTGCGGTTGATATTTGTGCAATGGCTTTGACTGTTGCTCGAAAAAATGCCGAGCATCATGATGTCAAAGTCAATTTTATTCAAAGCAATATGTTCGAGCATGTTGATACTAGATTCGACATAATTGTTTCAAATCCTCCGTACATTAAAACGCAAGAGATTGGAGTGTATGACCGGTCTATACTGCACGAGCCTCGTATTGCACTTGATGGTGGGCGTGATGGTTTGAATTTTTATCGAATAATTGCAAGCCAAGCAAAGAATTATTTAAATGATCGAGGCTTGCTTGCGCTCGAAATTGGGTTTGACCAGGCGGAAGACGTGACGAGATTGCTTGAACAAAATGATTGGGATAATATTCGAGTAATAAAAGATACGAATGATAATAACAGAGTTATATTAGCAGAGGTAAAAAATGATTGATAAATTAAATGAAATGCAAAAGCGATATGATGAATTGCTTGAAAAAATGCAGGACGAGGAAATAATCTCGGATTATGAACAATACAAAAAACTGGCAAAAGAACAGAGCAAGTTACAACCAATAATGAATTGTTATGCAACGTATAAAAAAACTATTTCAGACATCGAGTCTGCGAAAAGTATTCTTGAAGATGAGAGTGATGAATCAATGATAGAACTTGCAAAAGCCGAAATAGAGGGAGCAGAAAAGACCCTAGAGGCATTCCAGGCACAGCTTGTTGAATTCCTTGAACCAAAAGACGAACGCGATGATGGTAACGTTATAATGGAAATAAGACCAGCAGCAGGCGGTGACGAGGCAGCATTGTTTGCAGGAGTCTTGCTTCGCATGTATACAATGTATGCTCAAGCCGAGGGCTTTAGCGTCGAGATTTATGACCTTGACGAAACCGAGATTGGTGGGGTTAAATCGGTGTCTTTTACTGTTGAAGGTGACGGTGCGTTTGCAAAATTGAAATACGAAAGTGGAGTTCATCGAGTACAAAGGGTTCCCGAAACCGAGACGCAAGGTCGAATACACACAAGTACATGTACGGTTGCGGTCTTGCCCGAGGCGGTTACCGTGGACTTTAAAATAGAGGAAAAAGATTTGCGTGTTGACGTATATCGTGCAAGTGGTGCGGGTGGTCAACACGTTAATAAAACCGAGAGTGCGGTGCGAATTACACATATTCCAACAGGAGTAGTTGTTGCATGTCAAGATGGTCGTTCACAGATAAAAAACCGAGAGAAGGCTATGTCTATTTTACAAGCCAAACTTGCTGACCATTTTCAAGAACAAGAGGATTTAAAATACGCATCAACAAGAAAGAACCAAGTTGGAACAGGGGATCGATCCGAGCGTATAAGGACTTATAACTATCCACAAGGGCGTATTACCGACCACAGAATAGGTAAAAGTGTACATAATATGACTGGATTTATGAATGGTGATATTGGTGAAATGGTCGACGCATTAAGGCTTGGATTGAAACAGCAAGGAGAATGATGGATATAAAATTCAGACAAAATGGGCAAGAGTTAATGGCTCGTGCGGCGGGATTGATTATTTCGGATGGCAAAATTCTAGTTACAAGGTGGTGGTCATTACTGTCTTCCTGGTGGACATATTGAAGTTGGTGAAGACAGCCTTGTGGCTCTTAGGCGTGAAATTAAAGAAGAGATTAGAATAAATACAAAGAATGAACGCTTGTTTGCTGTGGTCGAGAATTTTTTTGAAAGAAAAGGATATAGTGTTCATGAGATAGGATTTTATTATGTCGTAATACCTGTGAATGAATTACCAAAAGAAGATTTCTCGATTGATGAAGTTGACAAAGGCATTGCAAAGAAACTTGATTTCAAATGGGTGAGTTTTGATGAAGTCAAGGATATTAATTTACGACCATACATAGTAAGAGATCTTGTCGCAAAAAGCGGTGGTAATGGATTTACTCATTTAATTTATAGAGACTAACAAATTTATCAGATTATATTTGTTGCAAAGCACAAGATGTTGTGGTATCATGAACGTATGAAGTGTGTATTTTGTAGTTCAGGCGACAATAAAGTAGTCGACAGTCGTATCAATGAACAAGGTAATTCAATAAGAAGACGTCGTGAATGTCTTAAGTGTGGAAAGCGTTTTACAAGTTACGAGACTGTGGAATTGGTTCCTGTATTAATTGTAAAGCGTGACGGAAGTCGTGAATCTTTTAACCCGCAAAAGATTAAACGTGGTGTTATAAAGGCTTGTGAAAAGCGTCCAGTCACAATGGAACAAATTGACAAGATTATCGAAGCGGTTGAAAAGAAGCTCTCAAGCGTGTTGGACCAAGAGGTTACAAGCGCACAAATCGGTGATATGATTATGGCGGAACTGAAAAAAATTGACGAGATATCATATGTTCGCTTTGCCGCGGTCTATCGTCAATTCAAGGATATTTCGACGTTCCTTGCGTTCATGAAAACATTGGAAGATAATCTTTCAAGCAAAGACGAAAAGATTGGGTAGGTGAATTTATGTATTTGAAAGGCAAAAAATTAGAAGATATTACCGAAGCTGACATTGCAAAATATAGAGAGAATAAAGTAGTTCGTCCATCACCAAACTATCCGATTGAAGGCGTGGGACTTTGGGACATTTTGGATAATGGTGCGGATAAATTCGAAGAAATACAAGGATATTCTTCCGCCATGAAAGAAACTGAATCTTCAAATGAAATGTAATTTAAAAAGAGCGTAAAGCTCTTTTTTGTTTACGTTTGTGTGCGCTTGCGTCGGAAGTGGAACACAAGGAATATAATAACGCCTACCGCACCGAGAATTGCAAGGATGATACCCATTAATTGAAGTGCAGACAAACCGTCCATAACGATATAACGGGTCCAGACATAGCCATACATATTAATTTGTGTGTATGAACAAAAGTAACGAATGCGGGTAAGTGGAGCGTTTCTGTCGAATTGACCGATTACAGCTATGCGTTGACGGTTTTGAAGATATTCGCCCACGATGTGGTTGACTCCGCCATTATCCGAGAATACTGGAATTCCATTTGGATATTGATTTGTTGAAAAAACAACGCGTGCATTTGGGTTAAGTATCTCACCACTTGGCGGAAGATTAAAGTTAATAACATGTTGGACAAATACATAACCGACATGAGTGCCATTTGGGTTAGGTGTACCATCCGTGTTTATTCGGATTTCAAAGAATTCCCATCCGCGGATGTCTTGTACGGTAATCCTGCGGTTAATTGTCAATCCTTGTTCGCCTCGACGAGTTTTGTTTAATGTACCGACCGTAAGGTCAAGAACGGTACTTGTCGGGTATTTAAAAATAGGTACACCGTTCAAAATGACTCGACCTATGTTTTGCGGGTTTGGGCTGCCATCATTGCCCCATAATTCGGAATCAATATAATAATCAGACTTGGGTGTAATAAACCGATTGTTAACGTAACCAGTATAGTGGTTACGAGTTATTTGGTTTTGGAAAAGGATATAGCTGTAATCGAATGGTATACCATTGAAGTAGGTGGTACTTTGAAGGATTTGGAACACAAAGCCTGGTTCAAGACGTGTTTGTGCACCGATAGAATTTGGGAATTCAAACATAGATGGACGACCAAGAGTGTTAATAGTTCCAAAGAGCGGAGCAGTCGGAATGAGAATAGGACTTGCGACTTGCCAATTATAATGTGGTCGCATTGCACCAGTAGTGAAATTTGTTGTAAATGACCAAAGTTCGGTCAAATCTTGTAAACATACCGATTCGATAACGTGTTGGTGACCCAACCAGAAAAGTTGATTATTCATCCGATCAAATGTAAGAGAAGAATTTCCAAGTGATGTTGTAGACCCTTCGAGTATCATTGGGGTACCAGCATCAAACGAAAACGAGCTGCCAACTAATTCAAGTTCGATGTGTCGGAATACAGCATTACGACTTGCATTTTCATACAAGGCAATCAAGTTCCCGAGTGTATCTGTTGTAAGGTCAAGAAGAAAGTGTCCAGCCAAGTTTAATTGGGTTGTGATGATTGTCTGTTCGTTGGTCTCAAGACAAATTGCGACATGGACGTTGCCCGTGGCACCAGTATTCGTAAGGAAAAGAGTATCATGCTCGCCAACCCATGGGTTGATTACTGCACGTGTGTCGCGTGAAATCTGCCGCCCTAGACCAAGTGGCTCAAGTCCATTATTTGTGATTGCAAAAACGTCATTACGTGCAAAATCAATTGCAAACATTTCACCTGTTGCAATGTTGGGAACAAGTTCGATGATTTCACTTGTTGTTGGAGCGGTAATAACAGAGCCACTTCGGCTTCCATCTGTATTGAAGCGGTGAATACGTCTGTCACGGTCATGAGCGTATATGGTATCCATGTTATTAAATGCCATCGAACGTATCACAGACAGCGATTGGTTGTAATGTAAAAGTGGAGTAGGAAGATTGGTTGTATTTGTATCAAGCAAACGCACAGAAGACGAAAAATCGGCTATCCAGAAGACACCTTCGTCAATCATTGTAAAAGCGGTAGGGTGGTTAAAAAATCCATAATCGTCACCAATCGATCCCGCAACAGTTTGATGGAATTCAAGTATAGTATTCGGAAGGATTCGATATTGGTCGATACTTCGTTTTACCGCATCAATTACAAAGACTTCGTTTCGACTTCGGGCACGCAAGTATATTGGTGCATAACTTTCTCTCATTAAAAAGTCATCTTCGTTTCTTGGTGTAATTTCGTAATAGCTGTTTTGTTCAAGGTCGACAAGGCTTGCAAGATTGAAAAGGACAATTCTGTTTCTTGCAATAAATACAAAGTTCATTCCACCGTCTTCGATAAGGTTAAATGAAGACGGGCTGTAGAAACCTTGGCTTAGAACATCGCCGCTTGTAGTTTGGATGGAGAATAACAATGCATTTTCAGGGTCAGATGCAAGAAGATAAATTTCTCCACCGATTGTTGCAGTAATACCGCGAATTTGTTGGCGAAGTGTTATCAACGAGCCAAATTGTTGATTCATAGAACCAAGCACGGTTTGATAGCCATAGCGATTGTCATGAGCGTAAAGGACACGGACGGCATTTGCAGGTGTTGCAAGTGGGACTACCGAAAAAATACTCATCTCATCACCGCTTGTTGTGTATTGAAGACGGCTTGCAAAAGAAAAGGTAAAACCAGGTGTACGAATGTTTGCGGTAGCATAAATATAAAATCCAGTATCAAAGAAAATATGCAAATTGTTTCTTGCATAGATAATGTCGCGTGGACGACTTGGCAATGCTATACGGGATATTGTTTGGCTTGTGGATTTATTAATTATATTAAGCCGATAGTTTGAAAGTTCTTGTTCGACTGCGTAAATAAAATTGGTAGAACAGATTGCAAGCATCTGTGGTCGTGACAAAAAGTTAAAATTAACACCAGGTTGGGTTACATGCTGCGATTCGCGTGTTGATGCATTTGACCCCAGCACAGAAACACCACCAAAAAACACAAGCACACACAATGCACATGATAATGCAAAGACAATATATTTTTTCATTATAAACAAGGGTAGCATGTTTGTTCCATTTTTCAAAATCAATTAAAAGAATAATACATACACGATGTCGTGGTATCAGTTCAATTTAAAAAAATTATGTTTGAATGATTATAACTCGGGGTCGTCATAATACGGACCGTCATCATCGTCAAAGCTGTTGCGATATGGTTTGAAGTTTGGTTTTGACTTTCGTCGTGGACTCTTGCGGCGAATTGGGCTTGCGTCTTCGGCGTCTTTGAAAAACCATCCGATGCGGACTGGAATAAATGCGAGCAAGATAATCGCTGCGACTGCGACAATGCTCACAATGATTATGGGTAGAAGTTCCATCATGAATTAATGCTAGCAAAATATCTGTGTCGAAATATAGGATAAAGGCTTTAAATATGCAAGAATACGTTGAAGATTTAAATTTGATTGAATACGAAATTGAACGGCGCAAGTCAGGTTTTTATACATATAACACAGGTAAAACAAAACATTCAAAACAGATCGGCTTTCACCAAGATATACATAAATCACGTTGGGTTTTTGGTGGTAATAGAACGGGCAAAACCGAGTGTGGTGCGATAGAAGCGATATATTGGGCGACAGGATTGCATCCTTATCGTGATATCAAAAAAAGTACAGATGGTTGGGTTGTGTCACTCTCGTTGCAGGTACAACGCGATGTTGCCCAGGCAAAGATACTTAAGTATCTGTCGCCCGAGTTTATTGTTGATGTTGTAATGCGAAGTGGCAAGAGCGAGAACCCAAAGAACGGAGTAATAGATTTTATTTCTGTGCGTAACAAGTTTGGTGGAATAAGCAAGATTGGATTCAAATCTTGTGACCAAGGACGAGAAAAATTCCAAGGGACAAGCCTTGATTGGGTTTGGTTTGATGAAGAACCACCTGAGGACATATATGAAGAATGTTTACTTCGAACACTCGACCGTGGTGGTATTGTTTGGGGGACGATGACCCCGTTAAAAGGGCGGAATTGGCTTTATAACACGATTTATCTTGATTCGGATAGGCACAGCATTCATCAAATGAGCTGGGACGATAATCCATTCCTTTTACCAGATGAAATTTATGAAATGGAAAAGAGGCTTTCACAAGATGCATTAGAATCTAGAAAGTATGGACGATTTACATGTGGCGAAGGTCTTGTATTTCCAGAGTTCGGCGATGAAAACATCATCGACCCAATACCAATGCAAGAGTTTATCGGATATAACTTTTTAATTGCAATAGACCCAGCATATGTGGCACCGACTGGGGTTATATGGGTTGCGACAAATGGCGAGGATTACGTTGTTATCCATGATTACTCGGTTTCACATAAGACTGTTGCCGAACATGCCCAGGCAATTCTTGACAAGACCAAACAACTTGGTATTACCGAATATACCGTTTTAATTGATAATTCATCGTTGCAAAGAACTTTGGTTGGACGCGATACGGTCGAACAACAATTCAAGGACAATGGGCTTGATGTGAATGCAAGTATCAACAAGAATGTAATGGAAAGCATTATGAAAATGAAGACATTGTTAAAAGATGTTAACGGTGTACGTAGGTTATTTATTACAAGAAATTGTATAAACCTTGTACGTGAAATACGTGGTTATTATTGGGGAGATAATGATAGACCAGTTAAAAAGAATGACCATTGTATTGATGCGCTTCGTTATGTGGTTATGCATGATTTAAATTCTGGGAAAAAGGCAAAACAAAATATCCTTGGTGAAAAGAAGAGTGAGTTGTTGAAGATGGCAAAGAGAAACTTATAACTCACCTTTCATTAGCTGTCACGATGACCGTTTAATTTCACAAGTCCATGATTTAATGCGGGTGTAAGGGAGTATTAGATGGACAAGGAACTTATAGAAAGCTTGCGTAAATTGGCAATAGGTTATTTTGAAGAGGAGATCGAGATAACCGATGACAAGCAAAAGCGAAAAATCAAATACCATGCACCAAAGATTGAGGCGATACGTGAACTTGGCAATATAAAGCCAAAAGAAAATAGATTCGAGTTCATGAGTCATGACCAATTAATTGCAGAGGTCGAGAGAATTCTTGAAGAACTTAGAAGGATAGAATAATGAAAGAAATAATTTACAGAAAACCAAAGAAAATTGAAAAGACAAGCCGAGCTGAAAAATTAAGGAGTGAACTTGTATCAAATGTAATTGCCGATTACGAGGAACGTAAATTAAAACGTCGTGAGTTTGAATTGCAATGGCGTTTAAACCTTGATTTTTATGCAGGCAAGCAAAACAGCATTATTACAAGTTTCGATACTCTTGTAAATGTGGGTAAACAATTTCATTGGCAAAGAACGGATAGCTTTAATCATATTGCACCAATTGTAGAAAGTCGACTTTCAAAGATTACAAGCCACAAGGTAGATATTGAACCAACGCCAGACACAGACGAGCAACATGATATGGATGGTATACCACTTTGCAAGAAGATACTTGAATCGGCGTTTGCAAAGACCGATTTCGATGCCATGGTAGAACAGGCAACAATGTGGAGTGAAGTAACAGGCAGCGTGTTCTATAAAGTATATTGGGATAATAATGCGGGTTCAGTTCTGGGGATGATAAAGCAAGGAGACACGGAAAACGAGATTCGTGATGGTGATGTTTGTATATCCATTTGTTCACCATTTGAAATTTTCCCAGACAAAATTTGTGCATCATGTATGGGCGAGATTTCAAGTTTGATCCATGCCAAGTATCTCTCGCATCAGGTAATTAAAGAAAGCTGGGGTGTGGATTTGAGTGGATACGCCGAGGACAATATTCTTGTGATTGAAAGGTACCAGGTTCCAACAAAGGCTTATCCGAATGGGCGGTTTGTTATTATTGCGATGGATAAATTGATTTATGATGGCGAACTTCCTTATATTAACGGTGAAGATGGTAAACGAACAATTCCATTTGTACGTCAAGTGTCCGAGGGAATGGTTGGATCGTTCTATGGTCGAAGCGTCATTGAACGAGCTATTCCAGTCCAGCGTGCATATAACGCAATTAAAAACCGCAAAGTTGAATTTTTGAACCGATTGGCATGTGGAGTATTGACCGTTGAAGAAGGAAGTGTTGACATAGAATCGCTGGAGAATGATGGTCTTGCTCCTGGTAAAGTTATTGTATATCGTCATGGGACCACGGCTCCCAAATTCTTAAATACGGGAAGCTTGCCTGCCGAACTTGAACGTGAGGAAGAACGATTATTAAAAGAGTTCGAGCTTGTAAGTGGTGGTGGGGACATAATGCGAGGTCTTGAGAATGGAAATGTAAGCGGGGTTGCACTTGCAATATTGACCGAGGAAAATGACCGCAGAATGAACAGAACAATACAAGCCATGGTGCGTGCAAAGATGGTAATTGCATGCCACATTCTTCGATTATATAAACAATTCGTGACAAGCAGGCGACTTGAACGAATTGTGGGTGAGTCAGGGGTCGAAATGTTTGACTTTGACCAAGCGGCGATTACATGTCGGAATGTGATTGTAAGAAATGCTGGGATGATGAAAGGAGAAATGAATGAAGGAAATTGAAGTTGTGGAACAATCTGATGTTGAATTTAAAATGGATAACGGGGATGGTCTAGAAAATCCTTGCCCATCGGTTCAAGACGAAGACTCCACCAATATATATGGGAATTTTGCAAATGCCGATGAATTGTTCAAGGCATATAGAAATCTTCATGCCGAATTCACGCGTAAGAGCCAGGAACTGCGAAAACTTGAAACGGTAAATGATAAAAGTGAAACGATAATGGATACAACAAAGACGTGTGATGTCAATGATGAAAAGGTTGAGAATCCATTAATTGTCACTAGATCAGTTGATGATGTAATACGTGATTATTTATTCGGAATAAAGCAAGGCAAAGTTCCACCCATCGTTATAGGAACCGCGACAAACGCGACAACTTCTGTTGATGGTATCCGTACTATGACCGAGTCAGATAAACTTGCAAAAACTTTTTTTGCAACAACTAAATAGGAGGACAGATATGATTACAATTAATACAGCCGAGAGTGCTTTGAGAAATATTTATTTGGAAAGCGTTATCCATGATATTAATGAAAAGACAAACCCATTTCTTACAATGATAAGAAAAAATACAAAAACAATAGCAGAGCGTGATGCAAAAGCAGCAGTCCGTTTTGGATCAGAAGGAAGCGTTGCGGCGGGTGAGGAGGATTCAATACTTCCAACGGCGCACGATGCTCGCCAGGCAGAGATTGTTACACCGCTTAAAAACCTGTACGGAACCTTTCAGATTACGGACAAGGCAATTCGCGCAGCACAAAACAGTCCAGGTGCGTTCACAGCACTTGTTGGTGGCGAGATGAAGAATCTTGTTGCCACAGCACAGACTAATCTTAACCGTATGGTTTATGGAAGCGGCAATCCGTTTCTTGCTTATACGCTTACACATAATGCTCCCACACGTACTTTTCAAGTACCAGCAAGATTTCGCGACAATTTGCGTGTTGGACAACAAATTGTTGTCATGAACTCAAACAATCAAGTTTTGAATACAAATGTGATTAAAATTACAAATGTAGTTGCATTCATTCCAGACTCATCAAGATTAAACGTAGTATATACAGGCGATGTTCCAGCAACAAAGTTTGACCGTCTATATCTTTTCCCAGCCGAACAATCGAATCTTGAGATGAATGGTGTAGACAGTCTTTTCATGCAGGACAGACTTTACAATTTGAAAAGAGAAGACTATAAAGAAATTCTTCCATTTACAAGCTTTGATAGTGGAGAGGACCTTAATATCATTAACGAGGATGTTCTTATTGAATTCTTTGATGGGCTTGAAGAACATGCGCAAGGTCAAGTATCGGACATTATCTTGACACATCCAAATGTACGCAAGGCGTTGTTTGAAAATCTTCGTGATACAAGAAATAATATTGATGTGACCGAGTTTGCTGGTGGTTTCCGTGGATTTACATTTAATGGAATTCCAATGTATGCAGACATTCGCTGCATGGCAGGTACAGCATACGCACTTCACAGCGAATCCTTTGCTATGCAACAACTTTGTGATTGGACTTGGCTTGAAGGCGATGACGGTTCAATTCTTCGTCCGATAAGTGGCAAATCTGTTTATAGTGCAACTCTTGTGAAGTATGCTGATCTTGTTTGTGAAAAGCCATTCTTGCAAGGCAAGTTGACTGGTTATAGTGCTTTGCAATGGAAGTAGCCTGATTATAATAGGAAAAATAATGCAACAGATAACAAACGACCTGTTTGATATAGCGAACAGATTAAAACAAATTGACGAGCAATATAATGTGTTTTTTGATTCGGTAAAGGAAAGATACGAGGTTCATTCATTAAATCTTGGATATTCGTCTCCGAATCCAAACACGCTTGAGTTTATTGTTCCATATCCAATTTTGGATGAAAGAACATTAACTCGTGCAATGCGTACGCGAAAAGAAAACGAATATGAAATACTTGCCGAGATTGAAGAACATAACAAACTTATTGAACAGAGTGCGTACGACGCAATGAGCCAAGAGTTAAAACGGTTTGAAGACATGTTCTCATATGCATATCAAACGGGTCGTGATGTTACCTTTGCAAAAAGGAGAGAATGGATATGAAAATAAAACAGATATTGAGTAATGTGGCAGAAATACTAGGGCTTGCAGATGTTGTGGAATTGGTTAAATCAAACGTGGCAATTAATGAACTTCATCAAAATACAAATTATAGATTATTGCTTCGTTGTGCCTCTTTGGTTGTTGCAAATCTTGCGACTCATTATTCGGAAATAACGCATACACAAAGAGTTAATACACAAATCAATGGGCGAATTAATTTTTCTGTATTTGAACATCCGCCGACAAACATAAAAATGGTACGTCAAATTACGGGCGAGAGAATGCGGTTTCGAACATTTATTGATCACATAATCGTAAATCAACCAGGAAAATTTGATGTGACATTTACTTATGTTCCAAAGATAATATCAGGAAATGAGACCAATCCATTTCCGTTGCCGCCTGCTGCACTTGAGTATGGGATTATGGCGGAATATGCGTTTCTGAGTGGTATGTTCAACGAAGCCCAGGTATGGAATGAAAAATTCGGCGAGATGATATTTGCATCGGTAAAAAAGAACGGCAGGTCTGTGACAATGCCACGGTCATTCTAGGGTGGTGGTTATGTTACGAAATTTAAAGTTGCGACCCACGCGGAGTATTTCATTTTCAGTCGAAAACTATACAGTACAAACATCAAGAAAGCGTCCAATACGAAATCGAATATATGCAAGTAATAACACAGGATTTAATGCCACACCGACAAAGTTAACACGCAGTAGTGAACATCAAGCAAGAGGTAATGGAATAGCAAGACAAGAATCTAACCAGCACATGGATCTTGGACTTCGCCGTTTTGTTATACATAACCAAGACACAGTAAAGTTTTCTTCACCTTTTGACAAGGATGACTTTATAACCGAGGGTTCAAGTGGTCAATTCAAAGTTGACGAACGATTTGGCAGGTTGCTTGGGCTTGAATTATTTGGCAACAAATTGCTTGTTATACAGGAATTTGGTTTTTCAACATTGGACATTGCGTTTGATGCAAGTGAGTTTAATTTGCAGATTTTGGTAAAGACATATGAACACATTATTCCAAATACCGCAAGGGTGCTTGGTGATACTGTATTCTTTTTGACTGCGGGTGGGATGTGTCGAATTCGACGAGGCATTGTGGAATTGCTTGATATTGATGTTGTGTTTAATGTTGCTCACAAATACGTGTCTGTAATACATCAAAACCGTTATCACCTGGTATTGGAATCGAAAATCTTGGTTATCGAAAAGTTCTTTGATTCGTTTTTTTACATAGATAAAAATTCAGACAATGCAAAATGGGCAACAGATTTTTTTGCACTTGGCTATGCGGCAGACAGACAATTTCTCAAACAAATACGACTTTGTACAAGTAGTGATTTAACAATAGTTATAGTCACAGAGTCTCGCGAACAACGCATCAATGTCCGCGGTCGAAACAATGTACAACGTATTAATTTGAATATCAAGGGCGATGCGTTCAAGATAGAATTTGAAACAAATGCCGAGAATATTGAAATTAGTAATCTTGTTGCTGTGGTCGGATTTTTGCCAAGTGGATATCGTGCACTTGTATAAGGGAGAAAATATGGAATTAATTAATTTGGATCAAATCAAGTTTAATCAAATTGCAAGACAAAAACTTGCAGCATTCGAGCAAGTATCAAAGATGGAATCTTTTAATCAAAACTTTGATTACCTTACCGATAAAGAAAGGGTAGAGATTAATCTTATTATGGCGCGGACATATCGAAAGTATAATGTGGGTGGAACCGATGTTCCAGATCTTGTCGAGATACCGCGACCATTAACATGGGAACAAGCGAAACAACAAGCAATCGAAGAAGCCGAACGCTTGAATGTAATTCGTATAGATCGAATTAATGACGAACAGAGCAAGAGACGAGAACGTCAATTACTTCGCAAACAAAGGATAAACGAACAGTACAAAGCGCGTATTGCCCGTATAAACACGGATGCGGGACGCAGAGGAATTTTGAACAGCACAATTGTGTTGAATCAACTTGAGCGGGCTCATATCGCCAAACAAGAAGCCGAGACAGCAATCAATGACGAGATAGAGTTTATCGAGGTTACAAGAAATTCGAGAATAGACCAACAAAACACTACGTTTGAACAAAGGGCAGAAGCTCTTGCAAGACGAATTCATATAGATAGTGTTCGTATTAATGTGCAAGCAATACGCGAAAAAGCAGTTCAACGCAGCCGAGCGTTCAGGGACCTTATACATCTGTCTCAGGTTCGTTTGACAACACCGATAAATACTCAGACAATGATAGACCAAGAAATCTATGACGAGTACGTAACATTTCTTGTCAAACAACTGCCTAGGCGTGCGGTTAGTCTTGTCAGCAATGATCCTGTGTTCTTTTTTAATTTACCGCATACAATGTGGTTGCGGTTATATAATGAATTCAATAGACGAGTCTCAGACATTACATAAAGGAGAAATAAACCATGTGGGAAGAAATTATATCAATAGCAATTAATCATGGGCTGATGACGGCATTGTTTGTGGGGCTTATGGTATATGTATTAAAAGATGGCCGCAAGCGAGAAAAGAAATATCAAGACACAATTGAAAAGCTTGCCGAGTCTTTGAAGATTGTTCACGAAATTCAAGAAACGACCAAAGAATTAAAGAAAGATGTGAACGAAATTAAAATCAAAATTTGAGATTGTCCGACTTTTTCCTCTTGACTGGGGTTACTTAACATGGTAATCTTACTGGTAATCTTTCATAGGCTTGTGGACAATCTCCTCAAAATTGTTCTGGCTTGTGATTGTATAGTAAGGCAACCAAATGTTGACCTAAAAGGAGAAAATCATGGAAAACGAACAAATTGTTCAAGAGGAAAAAGTGGACCTTCCACTTGGTGCAGACACCGAAAAAAAGGAAAAAACTGTCAAGGCTGCATCTGTGAAGCCTGTTGCAAAAAAACAAGTAAAGGTCGAGGCAAAGGATGCTTTGTCACAACTTTCAAAAGCAGAAATAATTAGAGAATACGGAAAGAATGAAAAAGATACTGGTAATGCTGCCGTTCAAATCGCTATTTTAACAGCACGAATCAATCACTTGACCGAACACCTAAAGATCCACAAACAAGACAAGCACAGCCGTCGTGGTCTTATGCAAATGGTTGGTCAAAGGAAAGGTCTTCTTTCATATCTTGAAAAGAAAGATGTTGATGCATATCGTGAATTAAAAGCAAAGCTTGCTATACGTTAATGAGAAAAGGGACAAATCGTTCCTTTTTCGTGATTTGCATTCATTTTTTGGCTTAATTCCGCGTCATCCTTGGTCAAATATTAACCTATATTATCCCTCGGATGCCATCGAAATTAATCTCAAAAGTCTAAACGCAACTCATATTTTGAATAGGAGAAAAAATGACTGATAATTATAAAAAATTTGAAACAGCAATTGGTGGACGTGCAGTTATCGTCGAGACTGGTGCACTTTGTGGGCTTGCAAATGGAAGCTGTACGGTAACATGTGGCGAAACGGTAGTAATGGCAAACGTTACAATGGCGGATAAACCACGTGTGGGTCAAGATTGGTTCCCACTTGGAGTGGACTTTGAAGAAAAGTTGTATAGTGTTGGAAAGATTCCAGGCGGATATCGCAAGCGCGAGGGCAGACCTGCGGATTCTGCTGTACTTACGTCTCGTTTAATCGACAGACCACTTCGTCCATTGTTCCCAGACGGTTTCTTTAACGATGTTTCGGTTGTTGTAACCGCATTATCGGTTGATCCAGAAATTTCACCAGAACCGCTTGGGATGCTTGCATCATCTATTGCACTTGTAATAAGTGACATTCCATGGAATGGTCCAACAGGTTCGGTCTTGGTTGGCAGAATCGGTAAAGAATTTGTAATCAACCCAACAACTACCCAGCAAGAAGAGTCGGATCTTCACCTTGTCATAAGTGGTACTGAAAAAGCGGTATTGATGGTCGAGGCGGGTGCAAACGAGATTACCGAAGCGGACATGCTTGCGGCAATTATATTCGGACACGAAGAAATCAAACGCCAGGTCGAGTTCCAAAAGACAATCGCAAAAAAGATTGGAAAAGACAAATTTGAATTTGTTGCGACCGAGATTGATGAAACACTTGTGGATCGTGTAACAAGCTATGCGACAAGCTTTCTTGAAAAGGCATTGAATGAGACTGACCTTGAAAAGCGTCGTGCTGCCGAGTCCAAGGTTGACGAAATGGTGCAAGACCAATTCAACGACATTTGGGAAGAGTCAAAGAAAGATATTGAATCACTTATGTACGACATAAAAAAGAATGTTGTGCGTAACAAAATTCTTGAAAAAGGTCTTCGTCCAGACGGTCGTGGCACAAAAGATATTCGTCCGATTTGGACAGCAACAGGAATGTTGCCGCGTGTACATGGTTCAAGTGTATTCACACGTGGAAGTACCCAGGTTCTTAATATTTGTACACTTGGAATGGTGAGTGATGCGCAACGTCTTGACGGTCTTGATGACGAAGAATCAAAACGTTACATGCATCATTACAACATGCCACCGTATGCAACGGGCGAGGCAAAAAATATGCGTGGTACAAGCCGACGCGAGATCGGTCACGGAGCTTTGGCTGAACGTGCGCTTGAACCTCTTCTTCCGTCTGAATGCGAGTTCCCATATGCAATAAGAACGGTATCCGAGGTACTATCAAGTAACGGTTCAAGTTCTATGGCATCGGTGTGTGCGTCTTCTATGTCGCTTATGAATGCGGGTGTTCCAATAAAGGCGGCATGTGCGGGAATTGCGATGGGTCTTATCAAGGACGAAGAATCAGGAAAAGTTGCAGTATTATCAGATATTTTGGGTGTCGAGGATTTCCTTGGCGATATGGACTTTAAGGTTGCGGGTACCGAAAAAGGTATTACCGCAATTCAAATGGATATGAAAATCGCAGGTATTGACGAGCCAACATTGAAAACGGCGCTTGCCCAAGCAAAAGAAGGAAGAATGCACATATTGAAAAATATGAATTCGGAAATTTCAAAGCCAGCTGAGAAGCTTTCAAAATATGCTCCAAAAATAATCATCATCCAAATCAAGCCAGAAAAAATTAAAGATGTCATAGGTTCAGGCGGAAAGGTAATTAACAAAATTATCGAGGATACTGGTGTTAAAATCGATATCGAAGACGACGGAAAAGTATTCATTGGTGGTATGGATGATGCGATGAACCAAAAAGCACGTTCAATAATCGAAAGTATTGTATTCGAACCCGAGGTCGGCATGGAATTCGAGGGCAAGGTTATGCGTACAATCGAAATCGGTGCATTTGTTGAATTTGCATATGGTAAAGAGGGTATGGTACATATTTCAAAACTTGGGACTGGTGCTCGTGTTGAAAAAGTAACCGACGTTATAAAGGTCGGTGACACGGTCAAGGTCAAGGTTATTAAAATCGACGACAAGGGCAGAGTAGACCTTCAAAGAATTGTTTAAATCAATTTTATTTCTTTTTTTCCCATTTCTGCGTCAGATTAGACAATACTATTGTATTGCCTTCGAAATCTTCCTTGAACTGAGAAAAAATAAAAAATTCTAATGAAATAAAAGTCCGCAAGGGCTTTTTTTATGACCTAAGAAAAATCGTTTGCGATTTTTCATAAATATATTGCATTAATGTCCAAAAAATGCATTAAACGACGCGAAGCGACGCACCGTCAGGTGCATTTTTTATGACCTAGCGACAAAGCCACCTTTTTTATGTGTCTTGACAGAATGCAACAAGTTTGATATATTTATGAATGAAAAGAGATAGAGAATCAAAAGAGTTGAATAACAGATTTGCGGCACTTGGAATCGAGTCCGAATGGGATGAAATATTTTTTAGTGGTGTTTTAACGGACAAACAAGACGAAGTTTTGCGTGCATGGTTAGCAGGTGAAGATGAATTTAGTAAAGTCAAAGAGAAGTATGACACAAGCCTTTATCCACTTGTTGAAACAGTTGCCGAATTGATCAGGTCAGTCGGTAGAGAACACGAGAAATATGAAATAGGATATGGATTAAACCCATTAAGTTTTATTACGCATAACGGAATCGAGCGTAGCACTTGGATTACAGCCAACATAGATAATAATGACGGATTTTCTGAATATGAATTTGAGAATTTAAGTAAAGAGCTTGATAATTCTATGAGTAAGTTGGCAAATCGTGAGGAAGTTGTAACAAGATTGAGGTTCTTTGAGGGGATGACACTTGAAGCTATTGGAAAAGAATTTTGTGTAAAAAAAGAAAGAATAAGGACAATTGAAGCAAAAGCATTACGAAGATTACGTCATTCAGCTAAAAATTTAGTGCCATATTTCGATATATTAAAGTAAACCGAAAAAAGGGGCTATCATAAACCCCTTTTTCGTTGGATATTGGGAGTACAAAGACTTTATTCCCCAATTCCTGTGGATAGCTTCGATTTCAAACTTTGTTGAAGATTAATTCAATATAAATTGATTAATTACTTCTTGCTTGAACCACGTGCTTTTGTCGTGTTCATCTTTGCAGATGATGTCGACTTCGAGCGAACAGCAGATGTCTGTTGTTTGCTTGTTGCACAACTTCTCGGCATACGTCCACCTCCTTTGCCCGACGTATGATTTTCATAAATCCGTATGGATTGTAGAAATTTGTCGAACAGTCTAGTATGGTCACATGTCGTAGTAATATCATAGTTATTGAAAAGTTGTTATGACCTGTCCGCGAAGCGGACAATGAATAATATCAATAATGTCCAACAACTTTTGTTATATATAGATATGCAGGAAAAGTTATTGAAAAGTTGTTAATCTATATATGTAAACGGTCTCTGATTTCATTTGCTTGTTTTTCTTGGAATGACTGGATAACTCACGGTCACCCGTGGTTGCGGCAATGATGCCATTTGCAATCGTTTGGCTCATGTCAACTTGGTGAAGCTTTGGTTGTCCAAGGATTTTTGGGTCCACATAAGTTGCATTTGTGTAATATATCCCATTGACTCGGTCATGATTGCTTAGTTGGGTTAATTTTTCTGGACCACCATTATCAAGCACGGTATGTGTTCCGAACATAGTAACACTCAAAGGATCGTATGGCAGGATAGACTCCATTAATGTCGTACCAATAGTATTGCACGTACCGAATATGTCATCAAAAACAAGAACATGGTTGCCATTGATTGCACGCTTTGCTTCTTCAGATACATATTGTTCTTTTATTTTGTTGGTGCCTATTTCTCGAGTCTTAAGAAGTCCTTCACAACCAATGTTCAGGAGGTTGCTTAGAATAGTGTTGCGACCCAATGCACCGTTATCTGGGGCGATTGTTATCGTATTTCTTGCATTAATTCTGTATTCACAATTTTTTAAGTATTCAAGCAACATAGCATGAATTGACGAGAGGTCGTACATGTCAAGGTTACTCAGAACTCCATCTTTATGTTTTAAAACATCGGCGAATGCATGGTGGTCGATGTTAAGAAATTTACTTGCTCCGTTATTTTTATATCCTTGAAGGGATAGGATGGCATCATAGCTGTTTGCTTTGTTTTCTGGGTCTTCTTTGTGGTATCTGTGTTCACGTGAACCGAAAGCAAGTGGGGTCGCAACACCAAGGTCGGTTATGCCGTGAAATTGTGCTATTAGCAAAGTGTTCAAGATTGCCTGTTGGCGTTCGTTAGGACTTGTTGGACGAGTGGTTTCGTTTGCAAGTTCGTTATTCGGGTCATCAAATAACCATAAAAATTTATTTCGGGCTGCCGCCACATCGAATTCTTGTGTTATTGTGTGCAAATCCGCGAATGTTTTATATTTAGGCTTTATAAATGTTGGTTGGACTCCTTGGTCAAAAAAAGCGCCCTCGAGATTATCGATGCGCTTGTCACCCGCAAGTTGGTACCCGCCGCCTACTGATATTGCTATTTGTTTTTTCATATTAAATGATAACGCTTTCGACAAATTATGTCAAGGGGGTATGATGTTAAAAAGTGCTTGCAAAATTCATGGGGTATGTTATAATTTAGTTATGTCACGATTGTGACTTTCACTTCTTGCGGATTGTACTTTGTACTCCGCATCGTCGTTCGGTCATGTACTCGTCTGTGAATGTCAATTATTGAACTTGGTTCAAGTTGCCACTCTCATCCGAGTCCACGACACTCACTCCTCGCGGAAGTAGCACAGTGGTAGTGCGTCTCCTTGCCAAGGAGAAGGTCGAGGGTTCGACCCCCTTCTTCCGCTCCAGACCAATATAAAAGCCCAGCGGGCTTTTTTGTTTGTATAAGGTGCGTCTCCTGCCAAGGAGAAGGTTGAGGGTTCGATATCCAATCTGCAAAGAGACATTTCAGATAAATTTTCCTTAATGCTGGATGCCGTGGGCGGGGTGGTATCATCGACTTTTCCGCTACATACATGACATATCTTTTGATTATTTATTTTTTGAGCTATAATGGTTCGGGAGATTGGATATGTATAAATTTGTTTTGGTTACGGGCGGTGCGAATGGAATTGGGTTGGCGGTAACGCAAAAGTTAATGGAGAGCGGATTCAAGGTTTTTTGTGCAGATTTGGAAATGTACAAGGGTGAACAAAATCAAAATATTATTCCGCTTGTTATGGATGTAACATGTAATTTATCGATTGCAAATGCGGTAGAGCAAATCAAAGGACACACAGACACATTGCTTGCAATTGTTAATAGTGCGGGTATTTTTACAATGGGTTCGGTTGCCGAAATTGACGAGAAAAAGCTTAACAAAATTATTGATGTAAATGTCATGGGTATGTACAGGGTGAACAAAGCTTGTTTACCGCTTTTAAAAGGTAATTACAGCAGAATTATAAATATATCAAGCGAAGTCGCCCAGTATTCATCAGCCCCATTTAATGGTCCGTATGTTATAAGCAAATTTGCCGTTGAGGCATACTCGGATGCACTAAGACGTGAATTGATGCTTTTAGATATTCCTGTTATAAAAATCAGGGCAGGCGCCTTGAAAACAAATATGCTTGCGGGCGTGTCTGGGAATTTTGATGAGTTGCTTGGTTCTACCAAATATTTTAAAAAAGAGCTTAGCAAAATGAATGACATGATGTCGCGTGAATTGAATAAAACCACCGACCCGAGGCTTGTTGGCGAGCTTGTCAATAAAATTATTAATGCAAAAAAACCAAAAATTTTGTATCGTATTGTTAACAGTAAACAATTAAAGTTTATGGGGGCAATGCCCGAGAAAATACAAGACAAATTATATAAAAAAGTAATCAAAGGTAGAAACAAGTAAATTAATATGTTAGAGCATTTTACAAAATGTGCTATATTGGTTGAATGGATAATGATTTCAAAAAAATAGTTAAGAATCGATTGACCAAGCGCGAGGCATTTATGGTGACCTTGCTTGGTATTGTTTGTATTGCAGTTGGAGTATATTTGTTGTTTCTTGGTACTGTTGGAATTATTTTCGGAATTATTTTGATGGTAGTTGGAGTTCTGTTTATTATTGGTTCTTTGGTTAATGATACAATTGAAACAAAAGAAGAATTTGAAACAGCATTTGTTAAAAATGTTGTTAAACAAGTTCTTGAACAAAAACAAGAACTTGAAAAAATTGGTGTGACGCATGAAACATATAAAGTCATACGCGATTATGTGAGTATTGTTGATTATAAAGACAGGGCAGAGTTTCTTTTAGAATACATAGATTTCACATTTGAAAAATGTAAGGATGAAAAAAACGAAAGCGAATTCATGTCATTGGTACCAGACAACCCAACATTCTTTCAAGACAAGCTAGCCGAATTTAGCTGTATGACCAAACAAAACCAAATAAAATATCAAGCCGAGTTAATTGAACAGACGGGTGAAATTAAAATGAATTTGATAAAATTGGCTGATGAAATACGTACAAAAATTGGTCATGGAAATGACAAATTTGGTGAAGCTTTTGGTGAAAGCTTTGGTGTTAAAACAAATTTTCCACATATAGAGGGCTGGTCGGCGGAGAAACTTATTGATGCGTTGACTTTGCACGTTATGTAGATTCAAGTGACTTCTCGTTCTATTGTTTTGTGTTTTGTTGGTATTGTTCTTATTTGAAAGTCAGGAATTTCTTTGTAAGAATGAATGGCTTTTTCTTGGTCGATTTGTTTTATACAGTTTCTTTCTCGTCCGTCTTCTTGTGTAAATCCTAGGTGCTTGTGAAAGTCCATAGAGTTTTGGTTATCCATATGAGCGGATATAGTTTCAAGACCTTTTGAATGTTCTTCGACATAGTCATATATAATTTTGCCGATTCCGTTTCCTTGGTATTCTGGGTCGATTGTTATTATAAATGCATGAAGGTCTGTTTCAGGGCGACGACCAAGTCCTTTGTGTAATGCTGCGTATCCGATTATATCTTTTGATGATGGGTCTTGTGCCGCGACTATGAAGTCCGAATCCCAAATGCCTGCACTTAAACCAGACTTCATGGCTTGTCTTTGACATTGTGCAAGTACTCCTTCGCGATTCCGTGTATTTTCAACCTTTTTTAAAAGAGCTTCGATTTTTTGTTTAATGTGCCTTGGATCAATTGGGGTTATCTCTTTACGGGTTGCAGTATATTCTTTTTCTTGTTTTCTTACATCATTCACCTTTTCTTTTGACCGTGGCTCGGTGAGATGAAATATTTCAATTTCTTGGATGATTTTGTTGTTTTGTTCTTTTTCCATTATTTGATTATAACATTATAACCAAGAACTTTATAGCAAAATTTGCTTGCCATAATGATTTGATGTTGTATAATGGTACTAGACAAGTAACCGAGTTGAAATACAAAATTGAAACACCGACCGAAATTCTTATGAATCTTTGAAGGAGGTGTTTTTTATATGAAAAGACAAAGGGGAGAGCTTCGGTCAAATGCATTAAAAGCAAAAAAGAGGCTGGGGCAAGGTTTTTGGGACCAAGAATCAAAAAAAAGAGACGAGGTAGTTCGATTGTCGACCGATGCAGGTGTTGCTATGAACTTGTTTACAAACAAGTTAAAAGAGCAAGTACAAAAGCGTGATGAAGAATTCGAGGCGTTTTATCTTGTAGTAAAACCTTTGCTTGTTCGTGGGGTTGCTAATCTTCATGCCGAAATAATTGACCACGAGCATATGGCTTATTTAACTCAAATCGAGCGCGAGCGTTATGTTATCGAGCTAAGCAGAAAAGTGCAAAGATGTGTCGAAAGATATAATCGAGAAACTGAGATTGAAAGACCTCTGCAAGTTTCTAATTTATAAACCCAATAAATAGAAAAAAGCACGTTGCGAACGTGCTTTTTAAATTTGGAATTTGTCTAGCCAAGTAGGAAGTTATACATAAGATATGTTTCAAGCATTTGGTCACGATTTTCACCAAAGTGACGCATTACCGCTGCACGTTCCATTATGTCGTTGAACTGCATTGGGAAGAACGCGCGAAGGAACATTTCTTTCCATTCTTCTCTGCGGTTTTCTGGGATGTTGTTAAACAATGTACTTTCATTGTCGAAGTAATAGAACAATTCATCAGCTGCCTCGATAATTGGGGTAGAAGAACCTGACCATGCCATGTTACGGCTTGCGTTTTCTGGACGCATCATCCACTCGATGAAACCGTATGCTGCATCTACGTTACGTGTGTGACCGTGTGGGTTGGTTGGAATTGCAAAGTTGTTAATCCAAAGGTTTGTGCCTTCCTCGGGAATGATGTATTCAAAGTTTGCTCTGTGGTTTGAGTATTGCATCACATATACCGCACTTACCGACCATTCGAATGCCATGTGGTGTTGGTTTGTGCTGGAATAGAATTCTTCCAATGTTTGGTCACCAGATTCAAATATTCTTTGTGGGTGCATACGTTGAAGGAATCTAAGTACTTCGGTCAACTCTTCTTGGAATGTTTCGCGACCATCTTGTGGTGCTGCGCCGAATAATTCATCCAAGCGATCTGCAAGTGCCTGTCCATTTAATGTAAGAAGTTCATCACGGTGCATTGCAAGACGAGCAAGGGTATAATTCTCACGACCGATAGCCTTGGTTGATGGTTGAATGTTACGTGCTACACCAAACTCTGATACCCATGTCGGGGTGAGTTCTGCGTCATGTGCCCAGAGTGAAGCCCAACCATAGTGTTCGACTGCTTCACGTAATCCATTGATACGGTTGTCGATAAAGACACCCATAGTACCATAGAGATAAGGTATGCCGAACACAGGAGCAGTCGTATCACGGTGAATGTGACCAGTAATACGTGAGTCGATTACGTCTGGATTAAATTGCCAGTTAGCGGTTTCGCCTTCTGGTGCTATGTTTCTAACTATAGAGTCAGTTCCAGTAGGTGTAAGGTTATAAATACGGCTGAGGTTAAGAGGTCTTACACGGTTTTCGGCAACAAGTCTTTCAAGCATGTAGTCAGACGGAACGATAATATCCCAATCTGCACGCTCGTTCACAAGTGCGCGTCGCAGGTCATCATTCGAGCTGTAGGTTCCGATTACTACACGGAAACGGCGACCTGTATGGTCACGCCAGTATCTTTGGAATTGGTTTTCAATTCCCTCTGCCATGAAATGATCCCAGATGAAAATACGCAAAGTCTGGGAACGTGGAACGCGGATAAGCAACCATGTTGTAAGTCCACCACCAATAAGAAGTACGGCAATACAAATAATTGCAATAGTTTTTTTTGTCATTTCGACCTCCTTTTTACATTAGTGCTAAGTCTAATATGTAGCACATAAAAGTCAAGTGTTATTTTTCTATTCGCCGCATCACCCTCTCTGTGGGTGCTGCTAGATCCTTCATCACTTTGCTCTTCAGGATGACGAATTACTTCGTCAATCTCTTCTTTGCATTTCGCGAAAGTTTGAAATTAACGATAATAAGTGCAAGTATAACAACCATGAATACAATAGCGGACAATGCACGGAAACTTGGTTGCCATCTGAAACTTCGTGGTGCGTACACAATTGTTGGTATTGTTACGATGTCTGCGTTGTTGTAATTGGTAATGATAAATTCATCAACGGAGAGCGTAAACCCAACAAGGAACGCACCCAGCATGGCGGGAAACAGTAATGGAATCATTACTTTAAAGAATGCTTGTGATGGGGTAGCACCAAGGTCTTGGGCTGCCTCGAACATGTTTTTATCAAGTCCACGTAACTTTGGCAAAACGATGAGCATAACGATTGGAAGTGCTACGAGAGTATGTGCAAGAATCAAACGAATATAGCCCATGTTAACCATACCAAGCGTAGCATAAAGCAATACAAGTGAGAACGCGGTAACGATTGTCGCATTTATCATAGGTGTAAGGTTTAGTGCCATCATAACGCCCCGTGTACGTTTTCGCATCTTCATCATACCAACACATGCCATTGTGCCGATAATTGTTGCGGTGAATGCAGCTATGGTTGCTATGAGAAGGCTGTTAAATATGGCTTCGAGTATCACATTGTTATTAAACAAATCACGATAATTTTGCAATCCAAATTCAAAATCAGAAAATGATATGCCGCTTCCTTCGGAAAAGCTGAATATAACTATTAACAGAATTGGCAAATACATAAATGCCAGAATCAAGAATATAAATGTACCGAATATTATTTTTTTCTTTTTCATTTGTATCCCTCCTACCACAAGCCGCCGCGCTTGTTACCGACTTTTGAAAACCTGTTGAGTATAAGAACGGATAATCCGACAAGTACAAGTAATATCAGCGAAAGGACACTTCCTCGACCAACCCCAATGTCACCAGCACGATATTGAATGTTAAGTAATTCACCAAGCATTCTCCAGTCCGAACCACCGCCGCCAAAGAACGAGCTTAGGAAATATGTTGAAACAATTGGCGAGAATACCAATATGAATGCGGCAATAATCCCAGGCATTGACAAGGGGAGAACAGTCTTTGTGAAAACTTTGCGTGGCGTTGCACCAAGGTCTTGGCTTGCCTCGAGATGTTTTTTATCAATGTTTCCAAGGACGATATAGATTGGTAATATTGTTATAGGTAAAAAGTTAACTACAAGAGAAATCAAGAGCGCCCAAAAACCAGGAGTAATGTCCACCAATATAAATAAATTTCGAAGTGCAATCGAACGCAGTAACAAGTTCGTCCACATAGGTAATGTGAACAGAAGGAGTATTGTTGTTCTGCGTTTAAATCCAGTCATTGTGAGTCCATATGCAATAGGGTAAGCGATAAGTAAACAGATAACTGCTGCAAGTATTGCTATCCATAAAGAGCGACCCAGGATTGTCCATGCTATGTTATCGTTAAATACATCGCGGAAATGTTGAAACGTAAAGCCATCATCACTTGTAAAAGCATACCAAAAAAGCAAACAAAGCGGAAAAACCACCATCATAAGCATGAATATAATAAATGGAGCTGCGAACAGGGCATATTTCTTTCGTACCATAACTGCCTCCTTGAATTAGTTTTTTGGTGAATTTTTATTCTTCGTCGTTTTCCTCTCTTTTTTCGACGCGGATATGTTCGGGTTTTATCCTTATCCCTACGTGGTCGTCGATATCCCATTCAGTTGGTGTATGTATAATGAATAATGTATCATTTTGTGCCCAGACTTTGACCTGGTAGTATGTGCCTTTGTATATCGTGCTTGTAACGTGTCCTGAAATCGTTCCTTCGTCTGGATCGTCAAGTATTTCTATGTTCTCGAATTCAACGGAAGCAAGTACAGGTTCGCCTTTTTCCATTTCAAAGGTTGGAGAAATCTCAAAATCAGTCCCAGCAATCTCGACTTTATCTTCACCGCGTGCATAGGTCTGGTATTCGTTTATTATGGCTTCCTTTTTCATTATGTGCATATCACTAGGTTTTATGGCAAGACCAACGCTTTCACCGACTTTGAATTCATCCATTGTCTGTACCGTGAATTCATATTCATTTGCCTTGATAATCTTTTCGAAATAAGTCCCCATAAAGGTTGATGATAGAACGGTCCCAGCAAGTTGGACTTTTTTATCTTTTGGTTTTAAAATCTGGATATCTTCGGGACGGATTACTATGTCAATTGGTTGATTTTTCGTGAATCCTTTGTCTGAACATTCAAATATCGTGTCAAGGAATTTTACTTTGAAGTCCTGTAACATAATACCGCTTATGATATTCGATTCGCCGATAAAGTCTGCGACAAATGCGTTGGATGGTTCATCATATATTTGTTTTGGTGTACCGACCTGTTGAATTACACCATCGTTAATAACGACTATTGTGTCAGACATGGTAAGTGCTTCTTCTTGGTCGTGTGTGACATAAAGGAAAGTAATACCAAGTTCGTTGTGCATACGTTTGAGTTCCATTTGCATCTCTTTACGCATCTTTAAATCAAGTGCGCCTAGTGGTTCGTCAAGTAATAAAACCCTTGGTTCATTGACAATCGCACGAGCAATAGCCACACGTTGTTGTTGACCACCACTCAGAGAATCTATATCACGGTGACCATATTCAGCAAGATTAACAAGTGCAAGGGCATCGTCGACCTTTTTCTTTATCTCGGATTTTGTGAATCTACGGGTCTTTTTATTTTTATATTGTTTTGTTGCACGTTCTTGTTCGGTGGTTTCAAATACTTTTAATTTTAATCCGAATGCAATATTGTTAAACACATCTAAATGCGGAAACAATGCGTATTTTTGGAAGACTGTGTTTACGTTACGTTTATGTGGAGGAATGCTTGTAACATTTTTGCCCTCAAGGTAAATAGTTCCACTTGTAGGTGTTTCGAATCCAGCAATCATACGTAAAAGGGTGGTCTTTCCACAACCAGAAGGTCCAAGAAAGGTTACAAATTCACCTTTTTTAATTTTAAGATTAACGTCATCGACTACTGTTTCTTTTTCATAGACTTTGACGATGTTTTTTAATTCAACAATTGTCTCAAGGTTTTTTTTCTTTACCATTTCTTTCATTGTGAAGCCCTCCTTGTAGTATGTGTCGTATTATACAAGAACATGTTCTTATACAATCTTGTTGTAAAGTGGGCTCTAATGACAAGAGTTATGGAATCACCGTTTGGCAATTCCTTGGTCAAGCATAAAAACCCCCTTGTAATTAAGATGAGATATAATAGGGCAAAATAGGGGCGGTGTCAATCTTATTTTTTAAACTTTTAAAGATAAAAATTCTATCAAGAAACCATTCTCGACCGACCGAAGGGAGCGGAGAGATCTAGCGAATGTATAAAAAGAAACTTTTTAAAATTACCTATTGACAAGGGGATTATGTCATGTTATTCTTACAATGTAAAAAAGAAGAAGAAAAACACTTTCTCACCCCAGCCATTAGGTCACGGGTTAACCAAAAAATATTCCCCCAAGTATTTTTTGCGAGACGAGGAAGTGCATAGCACTTCTTTTTTCACGACAAGGGGTGATGACCTGTTCGCACCGCGAACACTTCGGATTGTTTAACATTAATGTCAAACGCCGGAGGCGGATACCCTCGACCCAAATTAAGACGTTGTGCTTGAATAGGGTGAAGTTTGTCAAACAGAGAATTTTAGGAGGGGATAAATTATTTTTAAAGAATTGCAAATCAACAATCAAATCAAAGCGAGTGAACTGCGGGTTATATCCGAAGATAACGAGCAGCTTGGGGTTATGTCTTATTCACAAGCTATGCGTCTTGCGGATGAAAAAGAATTGGACTTGGTTCTTATAAGTCCGACGGCAAATCCGCCAGTTGCACGAATTACCGATTATGGCAAATTCAAGTTCGATGCAATACGTCGCGAGAAAGAACAAAAAAAGGCAAGCAAACAAGCAAAGATCAAGGAAATTCAATTAAGCCTTAATATCCAAGAAAACGAAGTTGCGTTCAAGATGAAAGCGGCACGTGGATTCATCGAGGATGGTAACAAGGTCAAAGTTGCAATTAACCGAATCCGAGGTCGTGCGACCATGAACATCGATAAAGGTATTGCAACACTAACAAAAGTTGCAGCCGACTTTGCAGACATCGCCGACTTGGAAACACCACCAACAAAGGGTGGGGTTCCAGGGCGTAACATGAACATAATCATGATACTTGCGCCGAAAAAAAAGAAATGACCAGGGGTGATCCCTGGACCCAGTATGGGTTTTGCGGGGGAAACTTTCACGTCATTCAGAACGAGCGTAAGCGAGTGAAGAATCTAGCAAGTACGAACGAAGTGAGTACGAAGCGGTAAATAAAAACAAGGAGAATTACTAAAATGCCTAAAATGAAATCACACAGCGGAGCGAAGAAGCGCTTCAAAGTAAACAAAGCAGGAACACGAGTAAAACGTGCTTGCCAAAACAAAAACCACATCTTGAACAAAAAATCAAGAGAGCGTAAAAGAAAACTTCGTCAAGGAGATTACGTTCACAGCGGCCAAGAGCGTATGATCAAGGCACTTATCGGCGAGGGTGGAAAATCAAATTAAAATTTCGGCTCTTTTTGCCCACTTCATCGTCAGTTCGCTCGCCAATATTAATACATATTGCCTTCGCGAACTTCCTTGAATTGAACAAAAAATGACTGAAATTTTGAATTCGATTACGAGTTATGTTATATTATTAAGGAGAAAACTATTATGAGAATCAAAGGTTCAATAAATAAAATGAAAAGAAGAAGAAAGGTTTTGAAACTTGCGAAAGGTTATCGCGGTTCAAAATCAACATTGTTCCGTGTTGCACGTGAACAAGTAATGAAGAGCGGTCAATATGCATACATAGGTCGCCGTCTTAGAAAACGTGATTTTCGCCGTCTTTGGATTGCACGTATTAACGCTGCAGCACGTGTAAACGGTCTTTCATACAGCCGTATGATGGACGGTCTTAAAAAGGCAAACATTGATGTTAACCGTAAAATGCTTTCTGAAATGGCTATCCATGATGCAAAGGCATTTGCAACTCTTGCCGAAAAAGCAAAAGCTGCATTAAGTGCGTAATACTAAAAATAAAAAATCCACGGGACGGGTCTTGCACTCGTCTCTTTTTTATGATCTGTCCGCAACGCGGACACTTAGATTTATTCTTAATGTCCAAAAAGGTATTACAAATATTCGTAGAATATTGCAATGATACCTTTTTTATGTTAGTATATTGTATGGAGAAAGATTATGAAATTCCTGAGTGGATATCCGTTCATCAGTTCGAGTGTTTCAAATTTATGATAGAACTGGAAAATCGTGGGAAGGATGTTGAGTTAGAAAAATTAAGAGCAATCAACGAGTATATAAATATAGAGGCACCAGAAAATCCTGGACTTGCAAAATACATCGATAAACAAAGATTTAAAGATGGCGATATCTTAGGTGGTAAAGTAATGATGGCAAGGTTCGGAATTCAAAAAGTGGCGGCGACAAAAGACGTCAAGACAGGCTTATATGATTTGTACCCAGCAGGCGGTGGTGGTTTGTGTGCAGGCGGTATTGCTTTGCACGTTCATATTCCAGAAACAAGTGTGCGAGTTGTGGAATGTTGACTTTTAGCGATTTTTGTCGTAATATACATATATGAGTTTTATTGAAACAGCAATCAATGGTTTTAAATCAAAAAATGCCATTAGACAATTTGAAGATTACAAGCAAGATATCGAGGAAAATTTCCCTCCACGCTTGCGAATGAGACAAGTCAATGACTATATAAACGAACATGCACCAAACAAGCCTGAACTTGCAAGATATATTGAGCAGGGTCGTTTTTCTCGCGAAGATTTGATTGTTGTAAAACATACAGAAAGTCTTATTATCCACGCACCCGATGGCAAGCAAGATAAAGATGGAAATCCTATGTATGAAAGATTTATGATGTTTGATATGGGATATAAAATTGACGGCTATAGTTGTTCCGAGGAAGATATTACAAGACAGACTAGTGGTCAAGGATTTGATAAAAATTTCATGGAAGCCGTAGATATTCGTGTTGTGCCTTGTGAAAAAGAAAGTTGATTGTAGTCACGTTTTCAATTATAATATTTTATATGATAATAACTTCATCCGCTAATCCGACTTTTAAAAATTTGAAATTGCTCACGACCAAAAAGGGCCGTCGTGAGTTTTCTTTGTGTATTATCGAGGGCGAAAAGATAATTTTTGAAAATCTTGAACGAATTGAACAAATTTTTGTTTGCGATGGTTATGTGATTACACCAAATTTACGTGATATGGAACCAATTGTTTTGGACAAAAAATTGTTTGATTCGGTTTCGTCTCTTGAAACACCAACGGGGATAATTGCAATCGCAGGAATTCCGAATCAAGCAGAAGTGACATATCCGTTCTTGGTTCTCGACCGAATTCAAGACCCAGGAAATATGGGGACATTGTTGCGTACGGCATGTGCATTTGGGTTCAAGACAATTTTCACAGTAGATTGCGTTGACGTTTGGTCGCAAAAGGTTTTAAGAGCAGGTATGGGCAGCCAGTTCAAGTTAAATATAATTGATACAAATTATGAAATGTTAACTAAGCACATCGGCGATTGTGAATTATTTATTGCCGATATGGGTGGGCAGATGGCGTCAGGCGATTACTTGGATGAAAAGGATTTTGGACTTGTTCTTGGGAATGAAGGGCAAGGCGTAAGTGTAGAGATTAAAAAATTGCCACACACAATAGTATCAATCCCAATGCAAAACAATGTCGAGAGTCTGAATGTCGCCGTTGCGGGTGGGATACTGATGTATGAATTAGTAAAAGTTAAATAAGCTTTTTGGATTTTTATTTTAATGTGTTAAATTTTTATTGTGGAAACAAAACTTACAGATGAACAACGTAGACAAATGGAGTACCTTGCTATTGCACGATCATATTTGTTTGATAGAAGTATTAGGATTGATAGTAGTAGAAAAAGGGAGTCTGATGTATTAGAATATTTGGTCTCCCTTGGCTTTTTGGATAAGCACGAAAATGCTCATAATACGAAAGTTGATATTTATTCAATTAACGAAAAGGGAAGAGCATATTTAGCTGGTTTAGAGCTATCCGAAAAAGAAAAAAAGATTCAGAAAAAATCTGAGACTATTTGGAATAGTGTAAACTCTGCTATCGCTCTGCTAGCGCTTGTTGTGGCAATAGTTGCTTTTTTCATTTAATACAAAACTTTGTAGAAATATCTTTCCAAATAGCTTGTTATCTATTATAATGCTTAAATATGAACAGACAAGAACTAATCCGAAATTTTTGCATTGTGGCACACATAGATCACGGCAAGAGCACGCTTGCCGATCGTTTATTGGAGTTTACAAACACGGTTTCAAAGCGCAGTATGCAAGCGCAATTATTGGATTCTATGGATTTGGAGCGTGAACGTGGTATTACGATAAAATTGACTCCGACACGGATGTTTTATGAATTGAATGGACAAAAGTATACGTTGAATCTTATCGATACGCCTGGGCATGTGGATTTTACTTACGAGGTTTCGCGTTCTCTTGCCGCGTGCGAGGGTGCCATATTAATCGTAGACGCGGCACAAGGGGTAGAGGCACAGACACTTGCAAATGCGTATTTGGCATTGGATAACAAGTTGGAAGTCATTCCAGTAATAAACAAGATTGACCTTCCCGCCGCCCGTCCAGAAGAGGTTCGAACCGAGATCAAGGAAATTATCGGTATTGAGAGTGGGCTTGCACCATTGATAAGTGCAAAGGAAGGAATTAATATTGACGAGGTACTGGAACAGGTAATTACATTATTACCGCCACCAATAGGGAACGAGGACGCACCGTTGAAAGCGCTTGTATTCGATTGTTTCTATGATAATTATAGGGGTTCTATATGCTTTGTGCGTATTGTCGATGGAGTTGTCAAAGCGGGTGATAAAATCCGATTTATGGCAACAAAAAAAGAATTTGATGTGGTCGAGGTAGGTGTTTTTGAACCGAAACAGGTCGCGACAAAGGAACTTCGTGCAGGTGATGTTGGATATATCTCGGCAAGTATTAAAACGGTTTCCGAAATCAAGGTCGGGGATACGATTACACTTGCAAATAATCCAGCAAAAGAAGCATTGCCAGGATACAAAGAAGTACAACCAGTCGTCTTTAGTGGTCTTTTCCCAGTCGACGGCGACAAGTATTCCGATTTGAAAGACGCACTTGATAAATTGAAATTAAATGATTCAAGTTTAGAATTTTCGCCCGAGGTGTCCCAAGCGCTTGGGTTTGGGTTCCGAGTGGGTTTCCTTGGTCTTTTGCATATGGAAATTATCACCGAACGATTGGAACGTGAATTTAATCTTGACTTGATTACAACTGCACCATCGGTAAGTTATAATATAAAAAAATCAGACGGAAATATTATCGAGGTTTCAAATCCATCAAATATGCCTGGTCCAACCGACATTGATTATATGGAAGAGCCTTTTGTAAAGTTGAATATATTCTCGCCGCCCGAGCACCTTGGACCATTGATGGAGCTTTCCAAGAATAAGCGAGGCGAATTCATTGACATGACTTATCTTGATTCAAATCGAGTCAAATTATTTTATCACATCCCATTGAACGAGATTGTATACGACTTTTTCGACCAATTAAAAAGTTGCAGTCGAGGTTATGCAAGTCTTGATTATGAACCGCTTGGCATGGTTAAATCGCAGCTTGTAAAGTTGGATATCCTGTTAAATGGACAAATTTGTGATGCATTATCGATTATTGTGCACCGCGACAAGGCATATGAAAAAGGCAAGGCAATCGTAGAAAAATTAAAAGAAGTAATCCCAAGGCAAATGTTCGAGGTTCCGATCCAAGCCGCAATCGGCGGAAAGATTGTTGCGCGTGAGACGGTAAGGGCGCTTCGTAAAGATGTTCTTGCCAAATGTTATGGTGGTGATATTTCGCGAAAGAAAAAACTTCTTGAAAAGCAAAAAGAAGGTAAGAAAAAGATGCGTATGCTTGGTAATGTGGAATTGCCAAGTGAGGCATTTATAAGTGTGCTCAAAACTTAAACAGTATAGTTTTATTTCACTTTTGAAAAGTGGACAAAGGTATTGTAAGAATCTTACTTTCTTTTTTTGATAGCAAAAAAAGAAACAAAAAAACTACAAAAGGGGCTTTGCCCCTTTTTGAAAACCCCAGATCGCAAAAACCGTGAGGATTTGCCACAAGGACAAACCCTCCGCACCGTTTGCGATCAAAATGGCAAAATTTTATTTTGTATGGATTTACTCTTCTAGTGCTTTATAAAGATTGTAATATCTCATTTCGCCTGTTCTTTTGAATAATTGCCATGCGATGTCTTTTGCCGATAGAGTTTTTTCTTTTTCCATACCTTATTTATTTGCATAATGTGTTCAAGATATGCGATATTAGGGTAGAGGTTTTTGTTGAAACAAAGCGAAATTTTGAACGGAATAATTTTATCGGCGGACAAGCATAAAGAGTTTGATTTGCGTTTTATAGTGTTGTCACAGGACAGATTAAAAATTACATATGCAACGGGCATACTTCGCCCGACTGCAAAGTTACGCGGAGCTTTGCAATTATTTAATGAATGTGAATTAAGTATGATAGGGTCAAAAATTATGGGTGCCCATATAATCCAAAATAATGTTAAATTGACAAAAGAAATTCACAGGTTTTATCTTGCAAATTCAATTGCAGATATTTTGACCAAGACTCTTCGAGGTGGGTCCGAGGATGGAATATATAAACTTGTCTCGGACACCTTTAAGATTTTGGCTCAAACAGATATAAGTATTTACAAGATTTACATCGCGTTTTATTCAAAGTTATTGTCGATTCTTGGATACGGAGTAGAGGAATTTGAATATTCTGATAAGATTGATGAATTTATGTTTACAGAAGATGTAGACTCGGTTGAACTTGGTCTTGGTATTGCAAATAAATGTGTTGATGCAATCAAACGTGCGTATTATGAGAATTTAGACGTTGTTATTGAGATGATTTTTTAGACTTGATTAACCTTATGAAAAGCCATGTGAAAATTCCTGCGATGCTTAGATAAGTTAGTGAAAATAAAATTAAATAAAGACCAGCAAGACCATCGCGACTGAATTCAATGAATGACAAAATTAAAGTAATAATACCAATAACTCCAAAAATTATAGTAAGTGTCATATATAAGTGTTTCATAGCAAACCTCCCACAAAGGCGATGATTTCATTAGCAATATTTTCTACCACATGGTATTGATGAATATAATGTCCAGCATGTTTTACAATAAGTTGTCTATTCGCTCTTTCATTTGCAAAAGCTTCTTGTGTTGGAACCCAGTTATCATCAATATCTTTTCCATGTGAGCTGAACATTAGCATCGGCACACTTGTATCAGAGTTTTCCCTGACGATTTCTATGTTGTCAAGGAGCGCAAGTCCTTCGGCAACCAGCGATGGGTTTACAAAATTTCTGTGACCTAGAGCATTTTGTTGTCTGCGTTGGTGATTTGTTAAATCAGCCGTGCCTTGTGTATTTCCCATTAACCTTGAAAGTCCGAAGAATTTTAATCCTCGAGCCATCATAATTTGGGATTTTTCGCTATCAAAATCCAGGTAGTTATAACTGTCGGGAACTGCCATATCAAGACCAATTATTGCTTTGATTTCATCTGGGTGCTGGTTTGCCCAATACAATGCTTCAAGTCCACCCATTGAATGTGGTAATAAGATAAGGTTTTCCAATTCAATATTCGCAAGTATTAATGCTTTGCGAGTATCCGAGAGCATACTTGAAATATCACGGTCAAGACCACGTACAATATCCGAATAACCATAACCAAATCGCTCGACTACAACGAGTCTATAATTGGGTAGTCTGTTAAGTAGTGGCATGAAGTTATAGATTGGTGCCGCTGTGCCTGCGCCTGAAATAAAGATAAGTGTAGGATCATTACCCTGTTGTTCGCCACGAATATAAACATTCATTCTATTTCCATTTACTGTCACAAGTTGTCCAGGATTATTATCAAGTCGTCCACGCTCTGTAACAAGTGCAATGTGGTGAAAGGTTGTTAATCCACCGACAAATGCGAAAAGGACAATTACAATTCCTAATGTAACTAAACCCATCCACTTAGCAATTTTTTTGAAAGTCTTCATAATAAAAGTGTACTTACTTATATAATCTAAGTTAACTTGTTGCGATTGGCAAAAGACTGTGCTAGACTCTCACTTATGAAATTGAAACCGCTGTCGATATATATACACATCCCGTTTTGTGAAAAGCGGTGTGATTATTGTGATTTCGTTTCATTTGACGATTGTTCTTCGCAAATGGATGCATATGTTGATGCGCTTTGTGGTGAGATCAAGGGTTATTCTGAAAAATGTAAAAAGCATGTAATTGAAACATTATTTTTTGGTGGTGGTACACCAAGTACTTTGTCAGCAGAGCAAATGACAAAAATATTTGAATCGCTTCGAGAAAATTTTGTATTTTGCAAGGATGTCGAGGCATCAATTGAATGTAATCCGAATTCATTGACAAAGGAAAAATTGGATTGCTATATCCAACTTGGAATCAACCGTATAAGCCTTGGGATTCAATCAATTAACGATATAACATTATCGACACTTGGACGAGTACATACAAAAGAACAAGTTGAACAGGCACTAGAACTGCTTGATACGAGTGGTATTGATAATGTATCAATCGACTTTATGTACAATATACCGATGCCACGAGATATTGCAGATGCAGGTATGGCACGTAATATCTATGGTGAACTTGATTATATTTTTTCAAAATTCCCATTCATAAAACATGTTTCGGCGTATGCATTGACCGTTTACGAAGGAACCGAAATTGCCAAAAAGCTTGATTTTGAAATGCTATATGATTTGAACGAGGACGTTGCAATTGCCGAAGAATTCGAGCTGTCTGATGTATTAAAGAAATATGGATTTACAAGATACGAGGTTTCAAACTGGACACGACCTGGGTTTGAATGCCGTCATAACAAAGTTTATTGGACAGTAAAGCGTGAATATCTTGGTCTTGGGGTAAGTGCAAGTGGTCTTTTTAATAACGAGCGATACGAGAATACTCATGATTTAAATATGTATTTGTTGAATCCAGAAAAAATTTCCACCTCGGTCAAACGATCTAATCTTGATATAATTAACGAGGCTATTATCCTTGGTCTTCGAACCAAATATGGTATAGATACGGGTCATCTTAAAAAACTTGGGGTAAATTTGCAAATCCAAAAATCATTTGAAATATTGGAACTTGCAAACATGGGTCTTTTGCGTGTGACAAAAAATTCTATCAAAGCAACAAAAGACGGGATGTTATTGTTGAATCTGGTAACTGCTCGGTTAATGATGGATGATATAGGCAGTTGAGTAATGTAAAATTCCTTGCAAGTCTTTGGACTTTGGGATATACTATAGGATATGGCAACGAAAACAACTAATCTTTATGGGAAAATTGTGGTTACAAATCGTGCCATAAAATCTATTGCGAATTTTGCAATTCGCGAAAGCTATGGTATCGCAGACGGAAAAGTAACCTATATCGTAATCGAAGAAAACAAAATTGACATGGCTATTGTTTTACATCTTAAATATGGGGTTAATCCTCATGCAATATCCGAAAGTATTCGTTCTGTTGTAAAATACAATGTCGAAAATTTTACTGGGATGTCTGTTGGTGTTATTAATATTTCTATTGTTGGAATAAAGTGATTTTAACAATGTGTATATAAGGAGTAATTGGCTGATGCAAAAGACCGTTAATGGGTTAGTCTTGAAAAAGATGTTTAATGCGGGATATACCGCAATTGAAAAAAACAAAGATTATGTTGATTCTTTGAATGTTTTTCCTGTGCCTGATGGAGATACTGGGACAAACATGACTCTTACTATGCAGAGTGTTGTAAAAGAACTCGAGATGACAACCTCGAATGAACTTACCAATATTGCAAGCTCGGTCGCAAAAGGTGGACTCAAAGGTGCAAGAGGAAATTCGGGGGTCATATTATCACAAATTTTCAAGGGCATGATGTCGGTATTGTCAAAACCAGTAGACAGTCAAGTTGTTGGCAGAATTGCGAGGCAGGTAAAAAATGCGATGAGCGGTGGTGAAAATCCGCCTGGTCGTGTTGTCGCCGAAGTCACAACAAAAGTATTCGCACGTTCTATTGAGGAGGGTGCGAAGACTGCGTATGCTGCGGTGACCGTTCCAAAAGAAGGAACAATGCTGACGGTTATCCGTGTAATGGGTGAGGAAGCAAAAAAGATTGCAAAAACAGAAACCGATTTCATAGCGTTCTTTGAAAAATTGTTAAAGGCGGGTGAGGAAATCCTTGCAAAGACACCAGAATTACTTCCTGTGTTGAAAAAGGCTGGTGTTGTTGATAGTGGTGGGCGTGGAATCTTGGTCATCTTCAGCGGAATGCTTGGTGCTCTTGATGGTTCAATCGAGGTCACTATGGACTTTTCTCGTGATGGAACACTTAAGCTTGATTCGGATGGGATGGATGACCTTGGCGATATAGAATTTGCATACTGTACCGAATTTAATATTACCCAAATGAATAAAACAACCACAATGGCAAGTATTGATGCACTAAGAAACAAACTTTGCGGAATGGGCGACAGCGTTGTGTGTGTTGGTGACCTTGAGATGGTAAAGGTGCATGTTCACACGAATACTCCAGGCGAGGCAATTACAGGTGCATTGGTTCTTGGTGAGATTATTAATCTTAAAGTTGACAATATGTTGCAACAAAGTCGTGATTTGTTTGCATCATCAAATATCGAAGAAAAAGAACAAGGCATGGTCGTCGTTGCATCGGGCGAGGGATTAACAACTATATTCAAGGATCTTGGTGTTGATTTTGTAATCAAGGGCGGTCAGACAATGAACCCAAGTGCCGAAGATATAGCACGGGCATGTGATCGAATTCACGCGAAAACTGTGTTTGTATTCCCAAACAACAAAAATATAATTCTTGCTGCTCGTCATGCACAAGAACTTTGCAAGAAAAATCTTGTGATTATTCCAACAAAAACAATTAACGAGGGGATAGCCGCTTGTATGGCATATGATGAAACGGCATCTATCGAGGAAAATACCGATTCGTTCTTGGCGTCTGCGGGTGCAATTAAGAGTGGAAGTGTAACATACGCGGTACGTAATACAAGTCTAGGTCGATTTACAATTAAAGAGGGCGAGGTCCTTGGCTTGGATAACAGCGGAATTGTCGCAAAAGGCACAGGCATCAATGATGTTACCGCACGTCTTGTTGAGAAGCTTAAGAATGAAGATACATCAAGCGTTACTATATTTTACGGAGAAGGTGTCAAAGAAAAAGACGCCAATGCGCTTCATGATAAATTAATGGAAAAATATCCGAACATTGATATAAGCATGATTGATGGTGGTCAGCCAGTCTATTATTATTTAATTTCAGTAGAGTAGTGGAAGTATTAATAAAGCCCCAGCAATTACCGTAATTGTCACATATGTGAATACAATTTTTGCTTCGGACCAACCTTTTTTTTCCAAATGATGATGATAGGGTGTCATAAGGAACACTCTTTTTCCTTTTGTCTTTTTGAAATATGCGACTTGGATCATTACTGTAAGACTCGAAATCACAAACATTATGCCGAGTATTATTATGAAAAATCCAAGGAAAGAAAATATTGAAATTGTTGCGATAATACTTCCCAAAAATAGACTTCCTGTATCACCCATGAAGACACTTGCACGATTGGTGTTGAATAAAAGGAACCCAAATAAACCACCAATAATAATAGCAATGAGTGAAAGTAATTGTGTCTGTTCAGGAACAGTTATAACATTGTCTACAAGTGAAATGATTATTCCTATTATAGCAAGGTAAACAAGTGTCACCGTACCAGCAAGTCCATCAATTCCATCAGTCAAGTTAACACTATTGGTTGTTGCTATGATAATTATAAAAATTAGCGGTGCAATCCAATATCCCATGTCCCAAGCAATGTTAAAGAATGGGATAAGAATCCGACCTTCTGGATTGATCATTACATAAAAAATAGCAACAAGAAGAGCAATCCCACCTTGACCGATAATCTTTTGATATGCACGTAGTCCAAGATTATTTTTTGTACGAATCTTGATAAAATCATCCAAGAAACCTATTAATGCAAATCCAAGTGATGCAATGACAATAATTAACGAAAGCGGGGTGGTAAGTCGTAAAAATATAGGCGACAATGCAATAAGGGGCAAGATGAATATAAATCCACCCATGGTTGGGGTTCCCGATTTTTGTTGGTGAAAATCAACATACTTTAGAATTTCTTGTCCAGCTTTTAACTTGCGTAAAAATCCAATAATAAAAGGAGCCAATATAGCCGAAATGGCAAACGCAGATAACATGTAAATTAATACCATGAACATCTGAATAGACTCCTTTTATTAATCTGTGTTAGTTTGTGTCGAAGTTTGTCGATTACTCGTTTAAATTGCATCAACTTTCAAATAAGTTTATTTAAATTCTTTCACAACTTTGAAATCGCTGAATAGGTGCTTTTTACCTGCAATCTCTTGGTATTCTTCAGCGCCTTTGCCTGCGATTATTACGACATCATTTTTTGATGCATGTTTAAGTGCATGGATTATTGCATCATGTCTGTTTTCGATTAGAATGTAATTTTCTGTTGCAAGTTTTGCACCAGCCTCGATTTGATACATAATCGACATTGGATTTTCGTCACGTGGGTTATCGCTTGTGATTACTGTGAAATCACTTAGCCTTGCACTTATTTCACCCATTACTTGTCGTTTAAGAATATCTCGATTGCCACCGCAACCGAACACAGTAATTATTTTGCCATTTTTACCTGAGACAAGTTCGCGCACCGAGCAAATTACTTTTTCCAAGCTGTCTGGTGTATGTGCGTAATCGATGATAACGCTAAAGTCTTTTACTTTCATTGCGTTAAAGCGTCCTGGGATGTTTGGCAATGTTTTCAATGCTCGTGTGATTTGTGTAATATGTAATCCAAGCTGATTGCAAGATATTGTTGCGGCAAGACAGTTATAAATATTGAAACGCCCAGGAAGGGCAGAGTGCATGCTGTCCTTTCCATTTAATTTGTATCGTGTTCCGTCTGGTTTAAATTTGATTCTTGATGCAATGAAATCAGATTTATTTTCAATAGAATAAGTAATCATTTTGTCGCACATGTTGTTTTTTAATTTTGAATATTCTTCATCATCTGCGTTAATGATTGCTGTTTGAATTCTTTCATCAAACCAATTGATTTTTGTATCGGCATATGTTCGATAGTCACCAAAAAAATCAAGATGATCTTGGCTTAGATTTGTGAAAATGCCTTGCTTAAAATGAATTCCTTCAAGCTTTTTTAATGAAATTGCATGGGCGCTGCATTCCATTATTATTGTATTAATACCATTAGAATGGAGAGTTTTAAAAATCTGGTGCAATTCAATTGGGTCAGGGGTGGTGAGACTTGATAAATCAATTTTAATATCAGGATAAGCCTTTACACCAAGTGTCCCTATAAGCGCGCATGGAACTTTGTTTTTCGATAGGATATGGAAAATTATATGACTTGTTGTTGTTTTGCCGTTGGTTCCTGTGATACCGATTATTCTCATTTGGTCGACTGTGTTATTGTTAAATGTTTTTGAAATCAGACTCATTGCCGCACGCACATCCCGCACCACAATTTGCGGGATATTATGTCCAAGTTCCTCTTCGACTACAACGGCAGTTGCACCTTTTGCAATTGCGTTCATAGCATACATCTTTCCATTTGTCCGAGTCCCAGGCAAGGCAAAAAATAACGAACCTGGTTCGACCAAATTTGAATCGTGTGTAAGGTGAGTAACAATGGGTTCCGCTGTGAAATTGACAAGATAAAAAAAATCAAGCCCGCGAACAAGTTCAGATAATTTCTTCATGATATAAGGCTATGCGGGCGTGTTAATTGGTTATATTTAACTGACAAAATTCGACAAATTGTACTTTCCATTGCTTGTGCGATAAGTGAATACGATGCAGGTGAGTCTAATATGAATAGGGCATGAACTTTAAAAACAAGCGTGTATTGATAATAGGAATGGGAACAAGTGGTAAGAGTGCTAATATTTTCTTGAAAAAACGAGGTGCAATCGTAACATTGTATGATGACAAAGAATATCCAATTTCGCATGAGACAATTAGTATAGACGATTTTGATTTGGCGGTTTTGAGTCCAGGCGTTTCGATAAGCCATCCACTTGCTCAAAAGTTCAGATACAAAATAACAAGCGAGTTGGCACTTGGATTTTGTGTACCTCACAAGAAAAAGGTTGGGGTTACTGGAACAAATGGTAAAACAAGCGTTGTAAACATGATTAATAATGCAATTAATGCAAATTCGAAAAAGCCAAGAGGAATTCTTGTAGGTAACAGCGGAGTTCCAGTAACAAGTAAGAGTAAAGAGATAAGACAACAGATTCCAGTAACAGAGGTCAGCAGCTTTATGCTAGAAACACAAATTTGCCAAGATTATATTTCTACCAAAAGATGGTACAAGCGTGTAATAAAGTTTCGTCCTAAAATTGCAGTTATATTGAACATATCGCAAGATCATCTTGATAGACATGGCACAATGGAAAATTATATAAATCACAAGGCTGCAATTTCAAAGCATCAAAAACGATGTGACAAATTAATTTTAAATTTTGACAATGAAAACACACGCAATATAAAGAGCCGAGCAAAAATTTTGTATTTCTCAACAAAGTCACGAGTTAACGGGATTTATATAGAAGATGGCAATGTAATGTTGAATCTTCGGTATAAGGCAAAACGTTTATTTAAATTAAGTGATATTGGTATGCACAAGCAACATGATATAGAAAATTTTCTTGTTACAACACTTGTTTGTCATTTGTTGAAAATTCCGAAAAAAAATCTTTTAAATCTTAAGATGCTTGAAAAACATAGAATTCAACACGTTGCGAACATAGGACAAATTTCTTTTTATAACGATTCAAAAGGAACAAATATAGGTGCCACACTTGCCGCTTGCAATTCATTTAAATTACCAATTAATCTTCTTGTTGGTGGGATGGACAAAGGACAAACCTTTGAAACATTGTTCGAAAACCTTCCATCTAATGTTACAAAAGTTTTCATTTATGGTTCATGCAAGGAAAAAATAAAAAAAGCGGCAGATGATATTGGCTTTGACAAAGTGGAATTGTGTGACGATATGTATGATGCAACAAAAAAGGCAAGCTATGGAGACGGACCGCGTGTAGTGTTGCTCAGCCCTGCATGTGCGAGTTTTGATGAATTCCAAAGCTATGAAGACAGAGGGTACAAGTTTATCGAATTTATAAAATCAATAAATGAAGATAGCGGGGAAGCAAATGCTTAAATTTAATGAAGAAAATGTTAAAAGGCAGAAAACGTCTAAGCAAAAACGAGATAAGGTGGTACGACAATCTCGTGTTTTAAACTATGAAAAATTAATTATTAATTGTTCAAGATTAAAGCCAAAGTATTTAAATCTTGGGTTGTTAATTCCAATACTTGCAATTTCAATCTTTGGTGTATTAATGGTCTATAGTGCAAGTTGGTATAACGCAACAATTTATTTCAACAATCCTTTTTACTTTTTCACAAGCCAGCTTATTGGTTTTATCATTGGAATTTTGATGTTGACACTTACTTATTTTCTTGATTACAAGGTCTATCGACGTTTTTCATGGGTGATTATTGGAATTGCTACATTCTTGCTCTTACTTGTGTTTGTTCCTGGGCTTGGTATTACAAGGCTTGGGGCAAGTCGTTGGATAGGAATAGGTGGCTTTACAATGCAGCCAAGTGAACTTGCAAAGTTTGCATTTATAATATTTGCAGCAAAAGTAGCAAGTGAAACATTCAAGACAAAAGAAAAAAGTATGCCAGAGCAAGTAAAATCAAAAAAGCGATTTGGTCTCAAGCCAAAGGGCACGAGCTCTGCTGATGGAGTTTCAAGGCATTTGTCAATAAAACAACTTGGGCTTATTCTTTTAATCGGTGGTGGTTTTTGTGGGCTTATATTGTTACAACCCAACCTTTCTATTGTCATGACATTGGGTGCAACCATGTTCGTGTGTTTATTTTTGTTTGGTGCAAAGCTAAAACATCTTGGGATTTTATTGTTGCCTGTGCTTGTTATTGTTCCGATTATGCTTGTTGCCGAGCCATATCGTATAAGTCGTCTTGTTGCCTTTGTTGATCCATGGGCAACACCGCGTGCCGAGGGTTTTCAATTAATACAAAGTTTATTCAGTCTTGGTAACGGTGGGTTATTCGGCAGAGGATTTTTAAACAGTACACAAAAATACATGTTCTTGCCTTTTAGTGAGAGCGATTTTATATTTTCAATAATTGGTGAAGAATTCGGTCTTGTTGGTGCAATGTTATTCTTGGCAACGCTTGGATATATAATTTGGCGAATTTTCAAAGTCGGACGTGAATCAACCGATACTTTTGGCAAGTATCTTTGTTTTGGAATTGCTGTTCTTATATTTATACAGAGTGTGCTTAATATTGCCGTTGTTACTGGGTCTATACCGCCGACTGGGTTACCCTTGCCTTTCATAAGTTTTGGTGGAACAAGTCTTGCCGTATTTATGGCAGCAATTGGTATAGTACTTAACATCGACAAGCAGAACAAGAAAATGACTTCCTCCATAAACTAGTGTATATGGAAAAATTTTTAATAGAGGGTGGAAACACTCTACATGGAACGATAAGAATTCAGAGTGCAAAGAACGCATGTTTACCAATTTTGGCGGCAATTCCTTTGATAGAGGGAAGGACCATTATCAGAGATGTTCCCAAGATTTCGGACATAGACAACTTGCTACATATTCTTGCTGGGTTTGGTGTAAAAATTCAATGGAAAAATGGTGACTTGCATCTTGATTCGACTAATCTTGTTATGAATGAGATTAACGTAGAAACCGCCAAAAAAATTCGTGGCAGTATTCTTGTCCTTGGGTCTTTGATAGGTCGATTTGGTAGCGCAAGCCTTCCATTTCCTGGTGGTTGTAATATAGGAGCAAGACCAATTGACCTTCATCTAAATGGACTTCGCGATATTGGTATAAATGTGCGTGAACGTAATGGAATGATAAACTGTATTGCCAAACGCGCAAAGAGTAGTGCTGTATATCTTGATTTCCCAAGTGTTGGTGCAACCGAAAACATTATTCTTGCAAGTGTCAGAGGGTCACGGTCTGTCAAGATTATTAATGCTGCAAAAGAACCTGAAATTGTCGACCTTGTGAACTTTTTGCGTAAATGTGGTGCATGTATAAAGGGTGAAGGAACAGATACAGTTATCATTCAAGGTGTTAAAAAATTGGGTGGTGTAGACTATACACCAATCCCAGACAGGATTAATACAGGAAGTTATATGTGTGCGGTAGCAACAGTCGGAGGTGACGTAACATTAACCAATGTGATTCCAGAACATAATTATTCACTTATCAAAAAACTTATAAATTCTGGTATTGATATTACATACAGCACAAATTCTATAAGAGTTGTTAAAGATATTAATAACAACAAGACAAAGCTTCAAAATTCCTCTATTCAAACGGCACCATATCCTGGTTTTTCAACCGATATCCAACCACAGCTTGGAGTATTCTCGAGTCTCAAAAAAGGTACCACAATTGTCACAGAAAACCTTTTTGAAAACCGTTTCAAAGTCTACGAGGAAATAGCAAAGCTTGGTGCAAAGGTATGCATAAAAGACCGTAAAGCAACGATTACAGGCGTACAGAGGCTTGTAGGCGGTGAACGCGAAAATCCAGTTGTTGTCAAGGCTAATGATTTGCGTGCTGGGGTAGGTCTTGTAATTGCGGGAATGGCGGCAAGTGGATACACAATAGTTGAGCGAGCAGACATAGTTGCAAGAGGACATGAAGACATAGTCAGAGACCTTGCAGCCGTAGGGGCATCAATTTCACTTATTTGTATGGAAAAATAACCCAGTCCCTGAATGCAGCTTACACACATGTATTATGTGATTTTTCCTCAAAAGATTTGACTTATTTTTTATAATTTGCTACGTTTAACCTAGTTATGACTAACAAAAGACTGCTTGCGATTTTAATCGTATTTATTGTGGTTGCTGGGCTTGCAGTAGCAGGGGGCAGCATTTTTCGAATTCGCGAGGTCAACATACAATTCACAACACCAGAACTTGATTTTTTACAACCATACGAGGCACGACTTTTAAACGAACTTCATGCCGAACTTGGTTTTGTGATTGGTCGAAGTTCAATATTTGGTGTAGACCGCAATCGAATTACACGCACTATTGAAAACCATGATCCACGCATTAGATGGACAAACACCGAAGTATTTGCACCAAATCGTTTGCAAATAAGTATTCGTGAAAGATTCCCAGTATTTCAATTTGGTAACTATGCACTTTGCATGGATTTGCGCTATGTCGTCCAAGCAAACAGAATTTTGCCAAACAGACCACTAATCAATATCACAAGCGGAGTTGGTACGGGTGGAATCGAATTACCAAATGATGCCCAGTTCGTACTTGGTACTTTTATGCGTGATCTTATACCAGTCGAACAACCAAGAGACCTTTTGCTTACTAATCGTCTTATTGATTTGGCATATTTATTTTGGGGACAAGACCTTCGTGAAGATGGAATTACAAGTTTGATTTCATCAATTTATCTTAATGACTGGTTCGAAGGAGAGCGCAGTATGCGACTTAATTTTCGAAACCCTCTGGCAAGTCAACATTTGCCGTATGAGACGGTTGTAAGTCTTCGTGGTATAGATAATCAAACGCATTTCCGCGAAATGCTTACTCATGTTTGGGATGTTCGGGCGGCGATGAGTCAAGACCCTGGTCATTATATCGCCTATATGCAAGGTGGACGTGCCCATGTATCACTTATTGTCTAAGACTGGAATCTAAATTTTTTGTCAAGAATTAATACATGAACCGCCTTGCTTTGACATCAAATTTTTTAATTGTATCTTTTTTCGTTTTTGTAATTGCATATCTTTGGGCAAGTTACATTGTAAGTGGTTTTCTAATAACGTTTATGGTTGCTTTCTTGATAACATGCCTTGTCAACTTTTGTTGGTTATTACTTGTTGGTCGTAATCGCAAGCGTAATAATCTTACAAAAGCCGAACGCGATCACATGAATAGTGTCTTGTTACAATTCCAATTTTTGACCATGTCTCAATCACTTGCAGTTGTTCATAACGCCATTTCAAAAAAATATGATTCTGGACCCGAGGGTGGAAAAATCGAGATACATCTTTCACAGGACATGATTTCGGTCAAAGATTTGAATATATTTTGTGTGTTTCACAAAAATGTAACAAGACAAGAAATAATTGATTGTATCAACAAAACCGACGATGGTAAAAGGACAGTTGTTTTTGGTGAGTTTACACCAGACCTATATGCTTTTTTCGGAGCATTGAAATTAGATGTGGTTTTATTGAATGGAGAAGACCTGTATGTACGATTGTTGAAACCAGTCGAAATTTATCCAAACCTTGCCGTGACTACAAAATCAAAGTCAAAACTTACTATGGCGGCTTTGCGTACTATGACTTTTTCACGGCGAAAAGTTAAAAGCTATATTCTTGTTGGTATAATTGTTTTATTGACTAGTCTAATTGTGAGACCAACGATTCTTTATGTAATTATTGCTACCATCTTGTTTTCATTCGCTATTATATCTTGGTTGCGACCAATGCAAAAAAATGATAATATATTTTCGTGATATTCAATGATTTAAAAGAAATAGCCAATGAACTTGCATTTCGTATAAAGAATGGTGGTCGCCACGTGTTTTTTCTTGATGGAGAAATGGGGGCGGGTAAAACAACATTGGTTTCAAGTGTTCTATCAAAATATGACACAGCAATCAAGGTCACCAGCCCGACTTTTACAATAATTAATCAATATATGGAGGATATTTTCCACATTGATTTATATAGACTAGAGAACGCAGACGACTTTTCACATCTTGGGCTTGGAGAAATTCTTGGCAACGACAACATAGTTTTTATCGAATGGTGCAGTATGATGGGGCAAAAGTTCGAAGAACTTGCCAGACCATATACACACATCAAAATTGACAAAATTTCGGAAGAAAAACGAGAATTTACATTATCGGAGATAATATGAAAAAATTTGAAGAGTCAATGTTTTTTATACTAGACACAGTAAGTGACGGCATATATGTTGCAATTTTGCGCGGCAAGGATGAATTGGCTTCGATAAAATTGGAAAAGGAAGAATCCCGCAAAAGTGAAGCGATAATTTTTAAGACTATAAAAGATTTATTTAAGAGAACAAAACTCGGTTTTGATGATATTGATTGTTATGGGGTAATAAATGGTATGGGCAGTTGGACGGGGGCAAGAATAGGTGTTGCAATCATAAAAGCATTTACACTTGGCGGTAGTCAAAAGATTATTGAACTTGAAAAAATGGATATATCTGATCTCGAAGAAAAATATAAAAACAATAGTTTCGTGAGATTGGATAAGCTTGAACCAAGGTACGAGGAATATATTGTTCGTACTAAATCAGTCTAGAAAGAACTCACAAGTATCTTTTATAAATCTTGATGTTTCGTCAAGATATGCAAAATGTCCGCTGTTGTTATAAACCAAAAGATTTGCATTTTGGGAAATCTTTACCCATTTTTTTCCAAGCTTGACTGGGGTGGCATTATCATTTCTTCCAAATATCAAAAGTGTTGGATTGTTAATTTGTTTTATTTCACTTTTTAAGTCTCGGTTAATAATGTTTTGAAATGTCTTTTTTCCGCTATTTGTTAATTTTTTATAATCTGGGCTGCCACTTTGTTTTTTGTACCCAAGTTTTTTTCGTAATTTGTAAAGCTTGATTTTGATAATTGTAGAAAATTTTCGCCGACGAATGCCAGCAGCACCAGTTAACACAAGCTTTTCAAAGCGTGCTGGGTTACGGGTGACTAAAAGGGCGGTGACTCTTGCCCCGAAACTGTGTGCCAAGATATGGCATTTTTCGACATTATTGGTCACCAGATATTCTTGGATAAAGTTCGTATAATCGTCAAGTGTCCAAGGTGTATCTGGTTGATTATCGGAATCGCAACCAAACATAGGGAAAGCAGGTGCAAGGCAACGAAAGTGTTTTGAAAGATATGGCAAAATGGGGGCAAAAGAATTTTCATTCCCACCCCAACCATGTAATAACAAAATTGTTTTCATACATTGATAATATGATTATTTCAGCAAATCTTTCACTCAGCGGTTGCTTTTTTCATATGACATGATAGAATATGACAATGATTAGCTTTATAAATGTACAGGATATGTTTGCAGGTTTTGCAAGTATCGAATTATTTTCGTTGGCACTTGTTGTGGCGTTTCTTAATGCATTTTTACTTTGTATTGTGGCTTACAAACCCGTACACGTATTCCAACTTGGTGGCTATCGTCTTCGTCCATATATTTCTTGGCTTGCAAATATGCGAATTGCGTTCTATGTCCGACTTTTTGTATTATCAATATTGTCGTTCGGGTCGATGTTCATATTTAACGTAGTGTTCGACAGGTGGTCAAATATTGCATGGGTTTCTTATCTTGGTCTTTTGTTTTATTTCTTTCTTGTAGTTGTATTTTGTTTGAATATCAAACGGAAAAAGGAAAAGGTCAAACTTCGATTTACGCCAAGAATTATCCGATTATTCATAGCATTGTATATTGTCTTTTTCGGAATGACATATCTTGCATTATGGGTAGGAAGTACACCAATTGGTGGATTTGTACAATTTTCTTTCATAGCGTTAATACCACTTTTTGTTCCACCTTTTGTTTCGACGGTAAATTATGTGCTTTGGCCGATAGAGGAAATAATAAGACAATACTACCTCTGCCGAGCAAGAAAAAAATTGTTTTCACAAGAATACAATAATGTTATCCGCATTGGAATCACGGGAAGTTATGCAAAAACAAGTTGCAAAAATATGCTAGGCGATATTTTGTCAAAAAAATATAAAGTTGCAAAAAGTCCGTCAAGTTACAATACACCAATGGGTTTTGCGCTTACCGTGAACAAGGTGCTTGAGCCTGGTCACGAGATTGTTATTTTCGAAATGGGTCTTCGGTACAAGAACAATATCCGTCAGCTTGCAAAGTTATTCAAGCCACAACATGGGATATTAACGGCAATAGGAAGTCAACATATCGAGACCATGAAAACCATAGATGCAATTATGGCGGAAAAATCCGAACTTGTTCGTGCTTTGCCAAGCGATGGAATTGCCGTATTAAATGGGCAATCCGAGGGCTGTATCAAAATTTATGATGAACTTTCGCTCGAGAATAAATTTTTGACCAATATCAAAGACAACAAAGAAACCAAATCAAAATATTATGCAAGTAATATCTCTGTGACAAGTGATGGGTGTGAATTTGATGCTTCATTTGATGGGCAAGTTGTACGTATGAAAACAGCTCTTCTTGGACGTCATAATGTCGAGAATATTATGATGTGTGCAACACTTGCATTCAAGCTTGGGGTATCAATTGACCAAATTAAAGAGGCGGTAGCCGAATTAAAACCAACCCCACATAGGCTTGAACTTATAAAGGGTCCAAGCGGAGTAATTGTGCTTGATGACAGCTATAACGCCAGCGAGCAAGGCACAAGGGCGGCATTAGATGTATTATCATTGTTTGATGGAAGAAAAGTTGTTCAAACACCAGGAATAGTTGAACAAGGCAAACAACAAGGAAAAGTAAACTTTAAATACGGGCGCGCGCTTGCAAGCATTGTCGATGATGTAATCATTGTAAATGAAGTAAATCGTGAAGCAATTGTCGAAGGATTGAAGAGTAAAGATTTTCCAATCGAAAAAATTCATCTTGCATCTGATTTAGAGGGCGCGAAAACATATTACTCAAAACTGTTATCAAAGGGTGATGTGTTATTAATTGCAAACGATTTGCCTGATAATTTTTTGTAGACTATAATATTATCTATGCTTACAAAAGTCCAACATGATATTGTGAATGCACCACTTGGTGCTTGTTTGGTTACTGCTGGTGCTGGGTCGGGAAAGACTCGAGTTTTGACGCATAGAATTGCTCATTTGCTGGAGAGCGGTATTCCTGATTGGGCGATTGTTGCACTTACCTTTACAAATAAAGCAGCAGCAGAAATGCGAGAACGTATAGAAAAAATGCAAGGTCACAGCATACAAACTTTTCTTGGAACGTTTCACAGTTTTTGTGTTCGGATACTTCGAAAAAATATACATCATCTTGGTTATACAAGTAATTTTTCAATCTATGATCAGAATGATTCTCACAAAGTTGTAAAAGAAATCTGTGCTGCATCCACATTTTATGAACTTGAAAAAGATGCGGCAAAAATTGTAGAATATCACCTTGGGAAAATGAAAAACGAGGGAATGACTGTTTCCGAGTACAGGCAAATAATAAACAACTTGGACGCAGTCGACGAAATAATGAGTGTCATAAGTGCATATGAAAAAAGATTAAAAGAAAATAATGCACTTGATTTTGATGATTTGCTTTTAAAGACGCTGGAGCTTTTTGATAAACATCCCGATGTTTTGCAGGCTCTTCAAAATCGTTTTCAATATATCTTGGTTGACGAGTTCCAAGATACTAACCATATTCAATATCAGATTGTGAAATTGCTTGCCGAGAAACATAGAAATATTATGTGTGTTGGTGACGAAGATCAATGCATATATACCTGGCGGGGTGCAAGCATAGATAATTTAAAACGATTTTGTAATGATTTTTCACCCACGATTTTCAAACTGGAAGAAAACTTTCGTAGTGCATGTAATATTGTTGAAACTGCGAACTTGTTAATCTCGCATAATACAAATCGCCTTGACAAGGTTTTACATAGTGCACTTGAAATTGGCGAAATCGAAGTTAAAAATTATTATGATGACCGTGAAGAGGCAAAACGTACAGTCGAAGATATTTTATTCCGCCGTAATTATGGCAAAGCAAAGTTTTCTGATTTTGCAATATTAATGCGAATTAACTCGTTATCACGAAGTTTCGAGGAACAACTTTTGCGATACAATATCCCATATTCGGTTTGGGGTGGGTTCAAATTCTATGAAAGGATGGAGGTTCGCCAAGCACTTAGCTATTTGCGTGTTATGGTTAACCCGCGTGACGAGGTTGCCATATTTGATGCCATATCATTGCCGCGCCGTGGCGTTGGCGAATCAAGTTTCCAGAAATTAATGCAAATTGCAAGAGATTCTAATCAAACGGCATATGACCTACTTTTGTCGATTGTTAATGGCAAATACGATATTAAATTAACCTCAAAAGCACAATCGGGGATAGAAGATTTCGTGTCATGCATTGAAAAGTTAAAATCGGTTTATGAGTCTGATGGGCTGGGTTGTCTTGCGCAAGACTTTCTTGGGATAACAAGATTATTGTCGGCATATTCAACAGGCAAAGAAGATGACGAACGCAGAAAAGAAAACCTGTATGAACTTGCAGGCGCGATTTTAGAATATGCAAAAAATCATCCAGAGGCGACTTTGGAACAATATGTTCAATCGGTTACGCTCGATACAGGAGAACAGGAAAATGCAGGTGATCGTGTAATTTTGTCAACCGTGCATTCGGCAAAAGGTTTAGAGTTTAGTCATGTGTACATAGTTGGTATGGAAGATGGAATATTTCCACTAGAACGTGCTAAATTGAATTTTTCAGACATGGAAGAAGAGCGCCGTCTTTTATACGTTGCCGTAACACGTGCAAGGCATGGGTTGACTTTGAGCAGCGCCATATCAAGATTTTATAGAGGTGTTCGTAACTTTCAAGAAGCAAGTCGCTTTTTAGAAGAATGCGGGTTTTAACGGTATCTTTTGTTTAAATCTGTTCGTTAAAATATTAAAGACTCAAACTTAGTTTTAATGCTCGATTGACTCGGATTTCATCAAATGCTGTTAGTGTGGCGATTTTTGTGCCAAGACGGGTCTTGTCTATGGTTTTAATTTGTTCGCAAAGGATAAGGCTGTCTTCGTTTAATGAATAGACTTCTTTGTCAAGGCGAACATGTGTTGGGATATTATTTTTATAAATTTTACTTGTTATACAGGCAACGATTACAGTTGGAGAATAATGGTTGCCGATGTTGTTTTGAATAATTAAAACTGGGCGAGTGCCTGATTGTTCGCTTCCTACGTTTTCTGTGCCAAGGTCGGCAAAATATATTTCTCCTCGTTTTAATGTCATAAGTATTTCTTGTGAGACTCCCTATTTTAGGGTATGAGAGAGATGAAAAGTAGGTGACATGAAAACTTGTATTCACAAGTGGATGATTTTGGTATATAATTAAGTCAATGGGGTTTACAGTTTTTGGTCTTGAAATAAGATGGTATGGAATCATTATTGCCGCGGCAATATTGGTTGCATTTTTTATTGTCATGCAATTATACAAAAAGAAAAATTACAAGGAAGATGTTGTTTATCACTTGGTTTTGTTAATTGTTCCAATAGCAATCATAGGTGCGCGTATATTCTATGTGGTGTTTAGCCCAGTCCCAGTATCATTGTTTTCAATTCGAGACGGTGGACTTGCAATTTATGGTGGAGTTCTTGCCGCAATTTTGGTTGTTTTTATCTACGCACGAATTCGAAAGATTGGATTTTTTACATTGTCTGATGCAATTGTAATTGGTCTTATACTTGCACAATCTATCGGTAGGTGGGGTAATTTTTTAAATCAAGAGGCATTTGGTGTCGAGGTCGGATTTCATTTTTTTCCAATTACGGTACGCATAGGTGACGCATATCATCTTGCAACTTTCTTTTATGAGAGCTTTTTAAATCTTATCGGCTTTGTTCTGTTGCTGCAGATTTTCCGTAAACAAAAGAAATTTGGAACGACTACGGCATGGTATTTTATTTTTTATGGAATTGTACGTGCTGCAATTGAACCGTTGCGTACCGATTCTTTGACTATCTGGGGGGCAAGTGATTTCGTATTAAACAGGGTCAGTTTTATACTAAGCTTGATTTTAATCGTAGTTGGTGTTATAATACTGGTATTGAATCACAAGAACAAGATTAATCAAAACAACGCAAATATCATTCAAAAACCAAAAGAAGAGGAGACGAAGGATGCAAAACACGAATAACTATTCATCACAAATGGATTACTTTATTCGTAGATTTGACGAAGACTTTTCAACCATGGTGAAAACCAAGCCCGAGAGCAAGGTTATTCAAATGAAACATGTTCCGCTTTCTGAAGTTCTGCAAAGACGTATAAATCGAATTCGTGAGTTCACAGATCAGGCGTCGAAAGAGAGATATCTTGCAAAAAATGATTCCGAAGTTATTCTTGCAAACCTTATAATGCAAATTCTTTGCGAGACTGAAAAAGAATTTGGTGCATACGAGGGTGATTTCTTTGATACACTTGCGACTACTAACAAGGAAACTGTGCTTGATGAAGTTCTGGTCGGTTTTGAATTTTATGACAATAATCCATATAGAGAGGAAGCCGAGAGGAATCTAGAGAAGATTAAACGAAAAAGAAACAGATAATATTAGGGTATCTTTTGGGTTAACAAAATCTATCCGCAATAAATAATTTGTGATATTATATAAACATGAAGAAATTAATTATTGCACGTTATGGCGAAATACACCTCAAGGGTGGTAATCGCGAGTTTTTTTTAAATCGTTTATTGAAAAATTTGCGACAAAGACTTGGTAAAGGAATAAAGGTCGAGCATTTCAACACAAGGATAGAAATAAGTAATTACGATGGATACGACGAACAAGAAATCTTGCAAAAAGTAAGAGATACGTTTGGAGTTTTTAGCACAAATATCGTCGATGTGATTGAATCCACAAAGGATGCAATTTTTGAATGTATTGCAAAGATAAAGGTAAATGAAAGTTTCAAAGTGAATGTAAATCGTGCCGATAAAAAATTTGAAATTAAAAGCCCAGAATTCGCGGCAATGTGTGGTGGGATAATTTTGGACAATAATAAAGACGCGGTTGTTGATGTTCAAAATCCGTCTGTAACCATAAATGTTGATATCCGTATTGGTGGGCGAGCTTATGTTTATGTGGATGATACCAATGACAATTCAAAAGGTGCAGGAGGTCTTCCAGTTGGTGTAAGCGGACGGGCACTAGTTTTACTTAGCGGAGGCATAGATAGCCCTGTGGCGGCTTGTTTGGCGGCAAAACGTGGGTTGACGGTTGACTTTATACACTTTGCGACTCCGCCGTATACAAATGATCTTGCTTTGAAAAAAATTGAAAAATTAAAAGGCATACTTGAAGGTCATGTTGGAAAAACACATCTTTTTGTTGTTCCGTTCACAGAAATTTCCCGCGAAATTCAAAAGAAATGTGATGACGAATATATGATAACAATCATGCGAAGATTTATGGTACGCATTGCCGAGCGGGTCGGTCTTCAGTTATCAAAAAGCGACTGTATTATAACGGGTGAAAACCTTGCTCAGGTCGCTTCACAGACTATTCAAGGTATTGCAAGTAATAATTTTTGTGCGACACAACTACCTATTTTGCGACCATTAATAACATTTGACAAGTCTGAGATTATTACTATGGCAAAACGTATAGGAACATATAACACAAGTATTGAACCGCATATGGATTGCTGTACGGTATTTGTGCCAAATCGTCCATCTATCAAGCCAGATATTTCAAAGGTAGAAGAGCAAGAGAAAAGGCTAGATATAGAGCGACTTGTTGAAGAATCTGTTAAAGGCATTACTTGTTAATCATTCATATATATCCATATGGATAAAGATACAATTTTTCTGGTAAAGACGGTTTACAACGCATCGCTCATGATTACCGATGATTTTTTCATTGCATGCAAGGATGAGCATGGTGATCTGGTTACAAATTTCGACTTGGAAATCGAAAGATATTTAATAGACAAGATAAACGAAAGTTATCCAACATTTGACATTATATCCGAAGAATTTAATCCAATGAACGAGCTAACAAAAAACTGTTTTGTTATTGACCCAGTTGATGGAACGATAAATTTCGCACATGGCTTGCCACTCTGGGGTATTCAAGTTGCAATGATAAAAAATGGTAAACCAGTCGTTGCCATTATTTATTTGCCAAAACTTGGTGAGCTTTTTTATGCAAATGAAACTGGGGCATACATTATTGAACGTCCGACTGGGTGCGAAGATGAGATTTTAACAAAGTCGAAGAAGATATCTGTAAGTAAAACAGAGTCTAATCGTGCATTGTATCTAGTTGAAGGTGGTGACAAATTTCCAGCTCTTGGACGAATGAACAAGGATGTAAGCCGCCATTGGAGATATTACTGTTGTACTGCGGTAAATCATGCGTGGACGGCGTGTGGACGCCTTGGTGGGGCAATTTTACGAAAAGACAATGTTTGGGATTATCTTCCAGGACAATATTTAACCAAGCAAGCAGGTGGTGTGGTGATTAATAAGAAAGGTGCACACGTTGTGGCGAATTCAAAAGAAATGGCGAAGCTATTAGTGAAGAAGGGTAAGCTCTAGTTGGTTTGGCACCTTTCTTGGACATTAAGGATAATTTACTAATTAAAAAAAGGTAAGCGTTAACTTACCTTTCTTTTTCAAGTCTTTTAATTAATTCTTCTAATCGAAGAATAGTTGAATAGGGAATTATTTTTTGATAGTAAAATCTTCGAAGCATACGGAGGCTGTCGATTACTTTGTTTAAATCATCTTTTGTGATTTCTACTTTGTCTGGACTGGCTTGTTTAACAGAACTTTCAAGACAGTATGCCATATAATCGGCTGCCATTTGTTCGGCTTCTTTACTGTCGTTAAAATCCTGTTTATTATGTTTTGTTGTATGTAGTTGTGCTTCTATATCATCGTGAAAATCGCGCCTGCTATCTGTGCCTTTTTTATGTGTTGTGTTGCTGAAATTTCGTAAACTCATGATGACAATATCTATGAATAATTCGTGTATTTTGATACATGCTAGAAATATAATAAGGAGAATTACAAATGGCAGAAGTTAAAAAAACAACAAGCACAGCAACAAGAGCAAAGGTAGTAAGCCCAGCAAACAGACCAACTACAAAAACTACTAGCAATGTTAAGAGTACAAGTACGGCTTCTAAAACCGTTGCAAAAAAACCTGTAGCCAAGGCATCAACTGCAACAAAATCTACAGTAAAAAAAGTTGAAGATAGCGCGAAAAAAGTTGCAAAAAAAACAACCACGACAACCAAGAAGACGGTAAAGAAGGCTGAGGGTGTTGCGACCAGAACTGCCAAGAACGTGGGTGCTGGTGCAAAGAGGGCTTATAAGGCTGTGGAAGAGGTGACGCTTGATATCGTTGACAAAGTTGGTGAAGAAACAAAAGAAATGCGTGGAGCGGTCTGCAGGTGTACAGAAGGAAAACTTATAAAAAAAGATGCGGCAAGAAAAGCGGCTTGTGGGGTTCGTAAGATGTGTAATGAAAAGAATATATCCAGAGGCGAGATGATGATAGAAAAATTAAACATAGTCAATGATGATGTAAACAGCACCTTGGACCTGTGTGCAAGGACTATAATGGGTTTTGGTAATAGAGATTAAAATACATTTGTTCATACAGCGCGATGTGTTACAATGGTTACATGGTAAGAGTATTAATAGGAAAAGTTCTTAAACCGCGTGGACTTCGTGGCGAATTAAAAGTACAGATTTTGACGAACAAGCAAGAAACATTTCTTGGGATTAAAAGTATATACATAGACAAAAAAGAAGTTAAAGTTATATCCTCGTCTTTATATGGTGGATTCGCATATCTTTTTTTGGACGGTATAAAAACTTTTGAGAATGCCGATGAATTACGTGACCGAAAGATTTGGATTAATAAAGAAGACTTTAAGCTTGAAGAAGATGAAGTTCTTGTAAGCGATATAATCGGTTTTGATGTGATCGAGGAAGATGGTACCTATCTTGGTCAATTAGAGGCTGTTGAAAACTATGGTGCGGGTGATATATTGATTGCAGGTGAACATTCAATACTCAATGACGATGACTTTGTAAAAGAAACAAATATAAAAGACAGAAGAATTATTGTATATACACATGCTTTGACCGCGGAGGAAGTTCAATGAAGATTACGATTCTTACATTATTTCCGCAAATGTTCTCGGGTATTGAACACAGTATTATCAAACGTGCGCGTGAAAATGGTAAGGTAGAAATTAGCTTGGTCGATTTTCGCGAATATACCAAAGACAAACACAAAAAAGTAGACGACATTCCATACGGTGGCGGAAATGGTATGGTTATAATGGCAGAACCAATTGTCGAATGTATCGAGGCAATTGACCCAAAGCATCAGGCTCACAGAATTTTCTTGACACCTGCGGCACCAACTTTGACGCAAAAACGTGTTACCCAATTGTCACAAAAAAAGAATTTGCTTATTCTGTGTGGGCATTACGAAGGCGTTGACCAGCGTGCAATTGACCTTTGTTTTGACGAAACTATAAGCATAGGCGAATATGTATTAACAGGCGGTGAAATCGCCGCAATGGTGCTTGTAGACGCGGTAGCACGATATGTTGATGGAGTAATTACTAAGGGGAGTCTTGATAACGAGAGTCATACTAACGGAATGCTTGAACATCCACAATATACAAGACCAAGGGAATACCGCGGAATGCAAGTGCCTGAGGTTTTGTTGAATGGTAACCATAAAGAAATAGAAAAGTGGAAGACCGAGCAAAGCGAAAAAATAACAAATTTCGTCAAATTAATTGAAAAAGAAAAATCTTGATTGACAAGATTTTTTTAATATAATAAAATATTACATCACTTGTAGAGCCTGATGTGCAGAAACAAGTCTAATTATATAAATACACAAATTTAAATATACACAAACACGACTCTGGGTTTTATCTGGTGTTGTGTTAATTAATTTAAAGTTTTTTCGCATACGTGTCGTAGACATACGTTTTTGCGATATAGCATAGGAGCAAATGATTTATGAAATTTTTAAAAGGTCTTTTAACAAAGGCGAATATAGTGATTGCATCGATTCTTGTTGTCGCTGTGGTTGCACCAGTGGCAACCGCCTTTGCAATCAGAAATGGTGGGCAAAGCCGACCAAATATTATACTTATGGTACCAGATGGTATGAGCCTTGCTGCAACCACACTTGCAAGATATATGCAGCCAGACAATCCAAATGCCCCAGAAGCAGAATGGACGTTTACAGGCGAGCGCAGACTTGCAATAGATGAACATGTTCAAGGATTGATGAGAACGGCATGGGCTGGTGGTCCTATTACTGATTCGGCACCTGCTGCTACCGCTATGGCTACTGGACATCACAGTAATAACCTTCGGATTGGTCTTGACCGTAACGATGACCCAAGAGCAACGGTTATGCAAGCGGCACGATCAGTTGGAATGTCGACTGGACTTGTTATGAATAGTGAATTCATGCACGCAACGCCTGCTGCATTTATGTCGCACGAGGTTGCACGATTTAACTATGACAACCTTGCAAGACAAATGCTTGCAAACCGACCAAATGTTGTTTTGGGTACAGGTTCGGCACAAGCACGTTCATTTAACGTATACCAAAGAGGATACCCAGAAACAGTAAGTCTGAACGTTTCTGGTGCATACCCACATGTACTTGTACCAGTCAGAGTCGCAGACATAACACGTGCAGATGCGTCTGGTAACGTTATTGGAACGCCTGGGACTGTACCGCATTTCCAAATTCGCGATAACGGTGGATACAGACGAATTTTTGATACAAGAACACAATATACCTATAATGCTTTCGAAGCAGGAAATTCAATCGGACATCTTGACAGACATGGCGTAGCATTTCCTTCGACTTTACTATCCCAAGCACAGCAACAACACGCACTACGACCAGAAGTTCCATTGTCAGTTTTCTTACAACAATTTGGTATCAACCAATACGGTTTTGCTGCATGGGGACCAAGGATTGTTGACCCAGAAGGTTACACAGTAGATTCAAGCAGAAGACGGATAGTTGAAAGAAACAACTGGAGACAACAAGTTGTGTCCGAGGGTTATCAAGTTGTGACCACGCGTGCACAAATGAACAGACTTCTTCGTCCAACTTCATCAAACGCGGCTGACCTTCGTGTATGGGGTGATTTTAACGGCGGTCTTACAATGCTTGGTGAAAATTACCGTTATCTTTCATTTGATATAGACAGACGCTTCAGACCAGACCTTGACGAGCCATCACTTGCAGAGATGACAAGAACTGCAATCGACCTTTTAAGTTCAAACCGTAACGGGTTTATGTTGGTGGTCGAGGGAAGTAAAATTGACTGGGCGGCACACGTACATGACGCTGTTGCACTTACAAGTGATATCCTTGCATTTGACCGTGCATTCCAAGTAGCCCAAGACTTCGCACGAAGATGTGGTAATACAATTGTTATCGTTGCATCTGACCATGCTACAGGTGGACTTACAATAGGTTCAAGTGATCTTTCATTTGACGTTCCAGGACAAGAAAACACAGGACCATGGACATTTGACGAGGCTCCATGGGAAATGCTTGCACCTCTTCGTAATGCGGTAATGGGTAATGGACGTAGTGCCGAGGCAGCACTCCAATTATTCGTAATGGGACGTGAGAGAGTAATTCACAGGCAACAAGCAGGTGGACTTATTGATTGGGCGGCAAACCATAACGAGGTTTTGGCGGCTTATGGCATTAATTATGACTTCTGGGATTACTATGGTGCAAAAACAAATGCCGAGCTTAATGCCATTGCAACATATCTTCTTGAAGAACACAGAACAACTCCAGTACATGTAAGAAGTGTTCACAACCTTATCCAAGAATTCAGAATGGCAAACCCAAGTAGCGGTGTAAACCGAGAAATTGGACAAGGGCATCTTGTAGGAAATGGTATGCAATTCCTTTCAAGTGCCCAATTACAAAATGCACAGCGTATGCTTGCTGGGATTATGAACCAAATGAGCTTTATTACTTTCTCTACAAACTGGCACCATGGTGATGATGTTCCTTTCTATATGTATGCACCACGTGGCATGTCACACACAGACCTTCTTGGAAGACGTGGTAACCACATCAATAACACAGACATTGCACGCATGATTGCAAGTGCTCTTGAAGTTTGTCTTGATGCACTTACCGACCGTTTATTTGTTGAAATTTACAACGATGGTAAATCAGTAATTGATGATATCGAAGTAACACTTGAATCAGCAAGATTCCAACGTAACTTTACGCGTGAAGGATTTTCAGACCAAAATAACGGTTCAAGTTGGGTTGATGTTGTGTTCACTATTACAAGGGGTAACAGAGTGGTAACAGTAACTGCTGGAACAAACTATTTTGTAATCGATGGAAGAAGGACAACATTAACGGATGGTGTAATTGTCTATCTTATAAGTCAACCTCAATTTACCCAGACAACAGCATGGAGCATCACAGGCGCAAACCGAGATACAGGAAGGCTTTTTGTCCCAAGGCAATTGATTAACGCATTATAAAATTATGTAGAAATAACCCTGGTGCGAACGTTTATGACGAAATCAATTACGTACTGGGTGCGGGGTATCCCGCGGGAGGAAATAAATAATGTTATTTTTAAAGAAAAATCTTTTGAAAATTTTCTTGACTACTATTACTTTGGCTGGTTCCGCTATGTTTATTGTTTTACTTGCAAATTTCAATGCAGATAACTATGGCATTCTTCGTAATCAGGCACTTGGTGTCGAGGCAGGCAGCGACCGTTATAATGCATTGGGCTTTTTGTTCTTGTATATTTCATCATTTATATTTTTTACAACAGCAACAGTTGTTATATTCTTGTCAATATTCGACGTTACCAAACATTTGAACAAGTTCGTAATGTGTGTTTGCGGTATAGTTTGTTTAACATTGATGTTGTGTTCGGCATTGATACCACTTCAAAGTGATTCATATGCTCTAATGCGTGAAATCCGAAATGGAGAACGTAATCACCATATGTTAATCTATGTTCAAGCAGAAGTTATTACAAGAAGTGGTGAAAGTGATCTTGCAATCTTTGCTGGAACCCCGATGGACGATTGGCATATGACTGCCGAATCACTTGCAGATCTTGCAGGTATGAGCCAAGCCGACTTGGAAGCTCTTATAGAAGCCCTTGATGAGTTAAAGGAAATTATCAATGAACAAACCGACATCGCAATATCCGAGGCACAGGACCGTGCTGCATACGAATACCTTCAAAATACAATAATTCGTGTAACATCGTTATTGTTATATGGAAGTATTCCTCTGTTTACTGGACTTGCACTTATAGTTAAGGGTCGAGTTAAAGAAAGTGAAAATGTTTAACTTATAGTAAGAGCCGTCTTCTACGGTTTCTTGGACATTAAGGTTAACTGTTCCTGTCAAAATCGCAAGTGATTTTTCCTAGGTCATAAAAAAGCACCTATCGGTGCTTTTTTAAAATTAGTCATTTGCTACTTCCATTCTTTAACCGCCTTTATCAAATATTCGCCGCCGTCTTTACCTGCTGTGGTTGTATCGTATGTGATTGCTTCCAAAACGGCACGTGCGTTTTTGATTTCCTTTAATTGCTCGATTTTTTCGTTAATTGTGTTTATTTCATCCATGTTCACCGATACTCCGATTTTGTCACGGAGTGATAATTCAAGTGGGATTAAATCACCATATTTATCCCAGTCAGGATTTAAAACTTTCTCAGGGGTATTTATAAACAATGTGGGTTTATTTGCCGCCCATGCAAGTTCAAGCCCAATACTTGACCAATCTGTGATTATTATATCGGCATTCAAGATATCGCATGAAAAGTCCAGCTGGAGTTCATTTTCGTATTTCTTTTTAAGTAATTCGATTTTTCTTGGAAAGCGTTTAATAAATTCTGGGTGTGGTCGCAAGATCACTTTGTACTTTGTGTCCACAAGTTCCTTCATGATTTCATCAATGCAACTTTCAAATATATTGTCTTTTTGCCAACTTGGCGCAATGATAATTGTTTTCTCTTTATTTTCTTTTTTAGGTTTATAGTTTTTTTCCATCTCGTGAAACAATCCAAATCCTACATTGACAAGCTTTTTTTCCTTGGAACCATAAAAATTTTCCATTGCACGGAACTCTTCATTGTAATTTGGACCATAACAAAATACGGTATCAAAATGGTCTAAAGCATTTTTTCGTAGTACATATGTTTGGCTGCCGAAACCATGGTCAATGTATACATATTCAATTTTTTTGTTAACAATTGACCGCTTGTATTGATATTTGTGTAAATCAGGCATTGTCATTACACACACTCTGCAATCAAGCCGCATTAAAACAGTAATAAGCTTTCTTGGTCCACAATAATATACGTGTAATCTTGGGTGGTCTATCTTGAATACTTGGTCATTGATGTCACTCGTCAAATAATGAACATGGATTTTTGAATTATCAAGAACATGTCCAATAATTCCTTTGTAATATTTATAAAAACCACTTGCCTCGGAATAAAAGACAAGATATTTCTTAGCTTTCATAAATTTTTCAACATCAATTTTTTGTTGTGCCTTTTGTCTTTTGATAAGTTCCTTATCTTTTTTAACAGGAGGACATATTTCGTATGTTATATATTTTTTTGGATTGTATATAAGGTTGCAAATTACTTGGATTAAAATAGCAAATATGTTTCCAGCAGTCCAATAAATACCAAACCCAATACCGCTCGTGATTGTGAAGTAGAGTGAGAATGCAGTCATAAAAATCGCAAATCCCCACTTGGCAAAAAAGTTCATGCTTTTTGCAAGAACGTTATAAAAATTTTGAACATAGCAAAGGGCAAAAGCGGATAGTGCAGACAAAATTGGTAAAAGGGCATTGCTTGGCAATTCCGAAAGATAATCTGATGAACCAATACCACGCAATACACCAATAATAATCGGCATTTGTAGAATCAAGGGTAGTATTGAAACGATAGTGCTGTACTTTTCTTTTTTGTAAAGTTTTCTTTGCTCTCGAAGGACAAGTCGCCAATCATGACCATAGTATGCTTTGATATCATCAAGTTGCGGTTTGATTTTTGCAAGCTTTACAGATTGTCTTTGTGCCCAAAGCGAAAATGGAAAGATAAGTAATCTTGTTATGAATGTAAAAAGTATTATAGCGATAATATAATTAGGGATTAAACGATAGCATAAATCAACAAGCCACATAATCTGGTCTGTTATGACAATATCAAAAAACCTCATTTTGTAAATCCTTATTTATCTGACAACTCTTCGTCAACTTGTTCTATATCATCAGAAAGTTCTTCATCAATTTCCTGTGTGACAGAATCATCGGTATCTTTTTTCTCTTTCCTTGTTATCTTGACCCAAATGCCTTTGAAAAAGGTGATTATCTTTTTCCACCAAATGGCAAAAACAACTGCAAGTGAAATAAAAACACCAGCCAAAATCTGCCAAATAAGTGCAGTCGATGCTGGGTCTATATAGCCCAATAGATTTACAATATACATATCTAATATAATACTTGACCTTGCATATTAAAGCAACAAGAATTTTATGTCGAATTCTTGTTGTGAGTGTTCATTTTTTGTGGTAACGTATCAAAAATGAAGAAAAAGATAGCAGAAATAATTAAAGTAGTTAACGATGCTGGTGAGATAAAAAACCAGCGCGAGCTTGCCAGAATTGCTGGTATGTCTTTGAGTTCGGTGAGTCAGACCTTGCAACTTGCTCGTCAAAAGAATTTTTTAATCGAGCAAGGTGGAGCTATAAAATTGTCGGACGAAGGTAAGAAATATCTTGATATATTTTCTGTTGATAATGCAATTATTATGGCTGCGGGGGTTGGATCAAGATTTGCCCCAATAACACACAATACACCCAAAGCATTGATAAAAATCAAAGGCGTTCCAATAATAGAACGTCTTATAGGTCAACTGCATGAAAAGGGTATAAAAGAAATAATTGTTGTGGTCGGTTACATGAAAGAAAAGTTTGAATACCTTGCCGAAAAATACGGTGTTACTTTGGTCTATAACAAAGATTACGCAAAGAAAAATAACATTGGGACGCTTTATCATGTTCTTCCGTACCTTAAATCTTCGTATATACTTTGTGCCGATAATTGGCTTGAAAATAATTTTTTTGCAAAACACGAATTGCGAAGTTGGTATTGTGTAAAGCATTTTGATGAACAGACCAATGAATGGTGTGTTACGACAAAAGGCGACAAAATAACAAAGATTACAATTGGTGGTGCCAATTCAAAAGCACTCTATGGTCCAGCGTATTTCAGCGCAGAGTTTTCAAAAACCTTTTCACAACTTATTGAAAAATATTACGGAAAAGCCGAGGCGGACAATTATTATTGGGAAGATTTATGGATAAAATATTTATCAAAACTTCCTATGTATATCAATGACCGTAATGATGTCTACGAGTTCGACAGCCTTTCGGATTTGAGACAGTTCGACAATAGCAATACTTGTACGTTTATGAGTAATCTCATTGGTGCACTTGATGACAATGATGGCAAAAGTGTAAGGTTTAAAGAGTTTATAGATTATCTTGGCGACCAAAAATTTGCCCAGCTTTTATCAGAAAATGGAATCGCAGTAAAACAAGACGCATCCTTGACCAATAAAACTTATAAAATTCTATGGAATAGAGAAGATTATATATTGCGCATTCCAGGTCAAGGTATAGAAAAATATATAAATCGTCATTGTGAACACAATTTCACATTACTTGCTTTTGGTTTTGATCTTTATCCATATACTGAATTTTATGATGACGGGATATAAAAGTCTATTTTCGTCTTGATTCCAAGTCTGCAGATCAAACGATATCAATGGACTAAGAGTTGAAGAAAATGTATACTTCGCTATGATAGAATTAGTCGATGTCCATAAAACTTACACCGACAAAAAAGGTCGTGAGGTAAAAGCACTAAAAGGCGTGTCTTTTTCCTTTCCCCAAAATGGAATAATTTTCATAGTTGGTAAAAGCGGCAGCGGCAAGTCAACGATGTTGAACCTTTTGGGACTTTTGGATGGTTATGACGAGGGAGAATTATTAGTCGACGGAAAGCCAAGTAATGATATGACCGAACGGGAACGTGACACATACCGTGCGCACAACATTGGGTTTATCTTTCAAGAATTTCATATCATCGACAAATATACAATCGGTCAAAATATCTCTTTGGCACTTGAGATTGGCGGGGAAGATGATATTTCGTCAAGAGTTTCAGGTGCACTCGAAAAAGTGGGGCTTGCGGGGTTTGAAAATCGCTATTCCCGCGGAACAAGTGGTGGACAAAAACAACGTGTAGCAATAGCACGTGCAATAGTCAAAAACCCGTGTATTATATTGGCGGACGAACCAACGGGGAATTTGGATTCGGTAACAGGACGTGAAATCTTTGAATTATTACGCGAATTGTCTAAGGAAAATCTGGTAGTGGTCATCAGCCACGATATCGAATCGGCACACAGATATGCGGATAAAATAATAGAAATAAGCGATGGTAAAATAATTGACATTTACAATGGTGATGGCACGCACGAGACAGTAAAGATGTCGATTGATACTTTGAACGAAAAACAAACAAAAGAAATTGATACATTGATTAATGACGGTAAAAAAGTAGTTCTAGTCAAAAAGTTAAACGAACCTGAACCGATTCAAGTACCAGTTGTTAAAGAGCAAACATTAATTAATGATAAAAAAACACATTTACCATTCAAAAGTTCTCTTAAATTATCTATGATGGGTGTGCGGGCGAAATGGGTTCGGGTATTTTTCACCATTGTTTTGTCAATGTTTGCTATTGCCTTTTTCGGGTTCTCTGATATGATTTCGCAATTTTCGGTCAACCGAATAATGGCGGAAGAAATTGAACGTATGGGTTTACCATTTGTAAATGTTGCATTAATGGAGGTCGATGACACGTCATTCATCCCAAACCGAGAACAGATATTTTCAATTTCTTCCGAGCAAAGGGCACAATTCGGATCACTTGGTCTAGATTACGCAGTACAAAAAACAGTACCAATAGGCGTAAATCCACAAGTATTAACTTATCGTAATTTCTTTCCAGGTCGTGATCATGAACCATTTTTTTCAAACCATATCAATGGTTTTATCGAGGCAGATACACCTGGGTTATTGGGATTGCAATTATCCGCAGGTCGTTGGCCAGAAACACTTAACGAGATAGTTATAACCAATTTCATGTTGGAACGTTATAAATTATTTGGCATGCGTGCAATTAATGAAATAAACTTGGGATCGTATCCGTGGCGATACCATACATGGACACATTTCATAGATCCGTTGTGGGGGACTGAGCGTGGTGACATTTATTGGACGCACAATAACTATTTCATATTCGACGCGAATACAAGCCAAACGATAACGTCTTTTGCGGATATACAAAATCGCGCAATCCCTGAAAATATGGGTGAATTCCAAGCGGGTTGGAATCGTCGTTATTTAAGAATTGTTGGCATGGTTGATTTTGACATATCTGCGTTCGATGAAATTGCAAGCCAACGCATAGCTGTGCCAAATAATCAAATAACCGCAGACCAACGTCTAATGTTACGAAGGGCTCGCGGGGCAAAGATTGCTTATCTCAATAATTTCTTTGTATTGCCTGGGTTCACTTATGAATATATGCGGCATAATAACATTCATTATTTAAGGGAAAGTTCAACAGTATCCGCAGTTTCATCATCCATGCCAAATACACGACAAAGCGCATCGCGAACTTGGCCTCATTGTATTGAAACTGTAATCCATTATCCATATTGGTGGAATAACATGGCAATACGTCCAGATTTTAATACTGCAACCGATATAGATACACAAGGGAGACAGGTAATTATAACTGCGGGTCTTTTGTGGAGCTTGCTGCCAGATAATACATACTCGTCGATAAATCACAGAATTCATCAAATTGTGAACGATACGGGGGCGTCATATCACAATGCATGGATCGAGGTTACACGTCAAATGGTAGAATATGAAAATATTTTGGAAGATGTAACATTGAATTTCGATGTAAATGTAAATAGGCATTATGTTGGGGTTCAAAAGACTTTAATTGGTTTTAAACCAATAGGCGTTTATCTCAGATGGGGTGAATATTTCATGACTACCCAAGAATTCTTTGATGAATTGGCGGTTTATCACATCCGAAATTTTATCGTCCCAGCAACAACGACAGCCCAGCGAACAAATGTGCTTAGCACAATTAACAATATGGGTAATTTTACAATTACTGAAGACGGCGAAGAACGAATCTTTTCGTTTGCGATATGGAGCGAAAATGCAGGTGAGATATATCACCTTGATAACATGTTTATGTTATTTTTATCAATTTTCCGATTGGCAACAATATTACTTTGTTTATTTGCGATGTTATTGACCTATTCTTTTATATCGTCGTCGATAAATGCACGCAAAAAAGACATAGGAATATTACGCAGTCTAGGTGCAACGCGCGGCGACATTGTTCGAATCTTTGCAAAAGAAGGGGGAATTATTGCAATTTTTGTAATTGGATTGGCGTCCGTTGCCGCTTTCATTGGATACTACTTTCTAGACAGATTTTTTATATCGCAACTTGGTTACATTGCCGAAGCGTATACATTAGTTACCTACGGTGCACGCCAAATTTTATTGATGTCACTTCTTGCAATAGCCGCAATTACTATTGCAGTTACTATTCCAATTATTCGCATTGCATTTAAACAACCAGTAGAGGTTATTCGAGATGAGTGATGTGCTCCCATCATTACTGACGATATCAATGGACTAAGGCAAAATATATAGGTATAATCAAGATATGGAAGATGAAAAAGGTCTGATAATAAACTGGTTTCCGGGGCATATGGTTCGAACGCTTCGGGTTATTGATGCCGAAATTAAATTATGTGATGTGATTGTGTATATGTTGGACGCGCGTTGTCCACTTAGTTGTCTTAATCCTAAATTTGATGAACATCTTATGAGAAAACCAGTTTTATTTGTATTGAACAAATCGGATTTGGCGGCACCAGGCGTTCTTGACTATTTTAAAAAGAGTGACGAGTACCAGGAAATATATCGAAAAAAGCGTGGCGAGGTTGCAGTAATAACATTGGATTCAACGCTTAGTGGTGCGACCAAGAAAGCGGTTGATGCAATAAAGAGATTACTAGCCGAACGTATTGAAACCGCGGCATCAAAGGGTATCAAGAAAACCATTCGTTCAATCGTTATTGGTGTCACTAATTCAGGTAAATCAACCTTTATCAATAATATGTCGAACAAAGGAAAAACGGTCACGGGTGACCGACCAGGGGTCACAAAACAAAAGCAATGGGTTACTGCTGGTGATAATTTTTGGATACTGGATACACCTGGGACATTATGGCCATCTTTCGAAGTTCCGCAAACGGCAAAAAACCTTGCATATGTTGGTTCAATCAAGGATGATGTGTTGGACATAATTGGACTCTCACGCGAATTGATTTTGGATTTGGAGAGTTTAGAAAGTGGATGTGTTGCAAAACGATTTGGAAGTGCGGACTTTGACGAGATTTGTAAAAAGCGTGGCTATGTTTTAAAAGGCGGAATCTTGGACGAGGAGCGCGCGGCAAAAGCAATTTTGGTCGAATTCCGTGCGGGCAAGATTGGGCGATTTAATTTGGATAAAGTAGAGAGGAAGGCGCATCCGCTAGACCTCTCCGCTTCGGTCGAGGTGGATTTGTGAAAACATATAATCGTGTAAAAGGAAATGCGGGCGAAGCGATTGCGACATCGTATCTTTTAAAGCATGATTTTGAAATAATAGAAACCAATCACATCTCAAGATTTGGTGAAATTGATTTAATTGCAAAACGCGACAACACATATCATTTTGTCGAGGTCAAATATCGAACCGCACTTGGTTTTGGTAACGGAAGGGAAGCGGTAACATATTCAAAACAAAAAACAATACGTAAAATTGCGACCGAATATTTAATTAAAAAGAAACTGTTCAACAATGTCGATATGAGCTTTGATGTTATTGAAATTATGGGAACGTTGCAAGATCACCAAATCGAATTTTTACAAGCGTGTTTTTAGTTTTTTTTGTGTGTTGGTATTATGTCGGCGACTGCCATGTAGTTATTATGAATGCATTTTTATCATGGTTTTATTTAGCACATTAAATATGAAAAGTGAAACATTAAACATACAAACTTTGCAACAAGCGAAGGACTCGTACTGAGTCTGCGTGTTTAATGTTTAATATTTTCTCATTTCATTCTTTGCGAAGCAAAGTTTGTTGGCGTTCTCGGTAGGATTCGAACCTACGACCCTCTGCTTAGAAGGCAGATGCTCTATCCAGCTGAGCTACGAGAACATGGGATAATTATATACATGTTTTATGGAAATTGCAAGGAAAAAATTGCTTTACTTTTGACGTGGAATTTGTCTATAATTGGGGAAATGAGTGTGGCGTTTAATCAAAAGAAGTACATAGAACTTCAATCGAACAAAATTCTTGATCGGGCGTCACAATTTGAGAAACTCTATTTGGAATTTGGTGGCAAGTTATTCGATGACCACCATATGTCTCGGTGTGTTCCAGGCTTTTTAATTGATACCAAGATTAAAATGCTTCTTGAACTCAAAGATAAGTTGGAAGTGATTTTAACAATCACAGCCGAAGACATCATTGCTGGGCGTATGCGTCATGATATATCGATGAGTTACGAAAACTATATTATACATCTTGTCGATTGTTTCAAGGATGTTGGTATAAGTGTGAATTCGGTTGTTATTAACAAATATACTGGACAAAGTGCGATTAATACTTACAAGCGAAAGCTTGAACATCGTGGAATAAAAGTTCATCTGTTCGGAAAGATAGAGGGCTATCCGCTTAATACTGATCATATTCTTTCAAAGAAAGGTTTTGGTACAAACCCATTTATAAAGACAACAAAACCTATTATTATTTTGACTGGACCTGGGGCAAAGAGCGGTAAGATGAATGTTGCATTATCGCAATTATATCACGAGGTACAAAGTGGAAATATGACTGCGGGTTTTGCAAAGTTCGAAACTTTGCCTGTATGGAACTTGCCTTTGAAACATCCAATTAATATCGCATACGAAGCGTCAACCGTGAACATCGGTGATCAAAATATGATTGACCATTTTCATTTTGATAAATATGGTGATGTTGCCGTCAATTATAACCGTGATATCGAGGCTTTCCCATTGTTGCAAAATATTTTGCGTCAAATCTATGGAAAAGACATATACCACAGCCCGACTGATATGGGTGTGAATATGGTTGCATCTGCCATAGAAAATAAAGAAATAGTTGAAAGAGCATCTAAAGACGAAGTAGTCCGAAGATGGTTTGAAACCATGTGTTATTTTAAACAAGGAACTATTGGTGAAGAGGTCGTCGACCGTATGAATTTGTTGATGGAACAATTATCTTTAAAACCAACCGACAGAGCAGTAGTAATGCCAATGCGTGAGCGTATGAATGGTAAAGGTACACCAAGTGCGGCGTTGCAGTTACCAAATTCATGTGAAAAAGGCGGAGAAATAATCGCCGCCTCTTGCAAAGGGTTGATGACTGCGTCTGCAACCGTATTGATGAAGAGCATCCAACATCTATTGAACCTTCCAAAAATAAAAATGATTCCAGCAAATATATTACAACGTGCGGTCGATTTAAAGACCCAGATACTTGGAAACAGAAATGCGAGTTTACGCCTTGACGAGGTTCTTATAATATTATCAAGTAGTGCGGTAACAAATGATTTAAGTGCTATGGCGTTAGATGCATTGCCAAGATTAAAAGGTTCAGAAGTACATGTTTCTCACATTGTTTCTGATGAAGAAGCACGTGTATGGAGAAGATTGGGAGTTAACTTGACACAAGAACCAATGTTGAGTTAATAATCAACATCGTCCAATGTTGGATGTCATTTATTGATATCTTTTGAAACAGCCTGATTGCCGTTATCATCCTTCCTCACGTTCTGCGACCGCCTTGGTTGCATGTACGGTTCCCCAAGGGTGGTGTGGTGGAGCATATACCGAGTACAACTTCATTGGGATGTGTCCTGTGTTTGTTATGTTGTGCCAAGTGCCTGCTGGAACCATTACTGCCCAGTCTTTAAAAATATGTTGTTGATAATATAAATTATCGCGTGCATTACCCATTTGAACAACTCCAGAACCTTGTTCTAATCTTAGAAACTGGTCTGTGTCTGGATGAACTTCCAGACCTATGTCATCGCCTGGATTAATAGTCATAAGTGTAACTTGAAGATGTGGACCTGTCCATAATGCGGTACGGTATGTATTATTTTGTGTTGTTGCCTGGTCAATGTTTGTTGCATACGGCATTGGTCCCATGTCCGAGCGTATTGTTGGTGTGTTATGTATCATTTTGTCTCCTTTTAACAAGAACTATCTCAGTCTATTAACAGAGTTATCGATTTGACACAGGTTGACATTCCTATAGTTATTATGTTAAAATTAACTATTAAACACATAAAGGATATTTAGAAATGACCAAAGAGGATATTCAATACAAATATGGGATGACTTATACAAAAGCACGGCTTGAATTAAGAAGAGTAGGTATGAAAATACAAAAGAACAATATTTTGCTTTTTGAATATGTTACTCCATATCATATCCCGCCTGTAATTCAAGAAAGAATTGATTATATCAATCGATTAAATGATAGTCTTAAAAAAAGACAAGAACACCTTGAATTGGTTGTTCAAGAATTCGAATCAGTAAGAGACAAAGACGGAAAATTTATTAAATTAGAAAAATTTACAATTAAGAAAAGTGAAATTGATGATGAACTGTATGCCGATGAATTAATGGACGAAGATGTGGATGACGCCCAAAATGAAGAATATGTCACACATGTAACCGAATTATCTGATGAGAATATTGATGATTTAGATGAACAAAATTTTGTACTTGATTGTGACTATGATTCTCATGTTGATGAATACGAAGAGTTCTCGAAAACATATGGCGGAGAAATTGAACAACTTGAATTAGATATATTAAAGTAGCTATAAGGAAAATATAATGGCATTTCAAAGAAAACTTAAACGAACAAAATATCATATTCCAAGAGATGGAACAAAACTTGTAAGTTCAATGATTGAACTGCATTTTACTATTGAAACTAATAAAGAGATTATCGAAGATTTCAGACACTCAATTGATGAAGAGTCTAGTGAAGAAGATATCCAGCACATAGAGAACACAATCAAGCATATCAAATTTAACAACAGGCGATTATCTTCTCAATTAAAATGGCTTGAATCAAGACACAAGCTTGTTGCTTCTGGGCTTTTGGATTTTGAAGACGAAGCCGAAGAATTTGTCTATTGTGAAAATACAAATATAACAGACATTGAATGTTCGGTCATTGATGACGAGACATACATAGATGAGAAAGAAGAAATGACAAAAAAATTTGAAAAAGAACTTCTAACACTCGAGGCATGTATTTAGTAAAATGCACAAATAAATCCAACGTGTCACACAACACTTGACAATGTTGGATTTTTTTTGTATAAAAATAGGTATGACTTATTTCAAGGAGGATACGAAGAGTGCCTAAAAAGCAAGTAGACGAACAACCAAACGATGGATTTGCATTTGAATTCGAGCAGATTAAAAAACTTGCTGATGACAATTTAAATCTTGCAAAATATCATAAAGCCGAGTTTGAGAACTTTAAAAAACGCAACCAAGATGCGGTATCAAATGCATATCGCGACGGAAAGGAAATTGCTATTGTCCAATTTCTTCCACTTGTAGACAGCCTGCACGAAGCCTATAAGTCGGTAGAAACGGAAAATGACCGTCTTGGTGTAGAGATTCTCATCCGTAAATTCGGACAGATTATGGTATCGCTCGGTGCTGAAGAGATTTCGGCAATAGGGCAACCATTTGATCCAAACATTCATAATGCAGTTGCAGTAGAGGCAGTCGAAGGCAAACCCGCAGATATAGTTCTTGAAGAATGGCAAAAGGGATATAAATTAAATGGGAAAATGATACGCCCAAGCACAGTTAAAGTATCAAAGTAACTTAAATTACATAGTAAAATGGAGGAAATAAAGTATGAGTAAAATTATTGGAATCGACCTTGGGACAACTAACAGTTGTGTTGCAGTCATGGAAGGTGGCGAGGCAACAATAATAGCAAACAGCGAAGGTCGCAGAACAACACCATCGGTGGTTGCATTAACAAAAGGCGGAGAACGTATTGTTGGCGAGGCTGCAAAACGTCAAGCAGTATCAAACCCAGAAAACACAATTATTTCGGTAAAACGTCTTATGGGTACCGATGAAAAAGTAAAAATGGGTGACAAGAAATATAATGCGCAGGAAATTTCTGCGATGATTTTGTCAAAGTTAAAGGCGGATGCCGAGGCATATCTTGGTGGAAAAGTAACAAAGGCTGTTATCACCGTACCCGCATATTTTAACGACAGCCAACGTCAGGCAACAAAAGACGCTGGTAAAATTGCAGGGCTAGAGGTAATGCGTATTATTAACGAACCAACAGCAGCGGCACTTGCATACGGTATCGACAAAGAAGAGGGTGGTGGCAAGATTCTTGTGTATGACCTTGGTGGTGGTACGTTTGATGTGTCTATTCTTGAATTGGGTGATGGTGTATTCGAGGTTCTTGCGACTCATGGAGATACTAAACTTGGTGGAGATGACTTTGACGAGAGAATTATTAATTTGCTTGTCGAAGACTTCAAGGCAAAAAATGCAATTGACCTTTCAAAAGACAAAATGGCAATGCAAAGATTAAAACAAGCGGCGGAAAAGGCAAAGATTGACTTGTCAGGAATGACAAAGACAACAATTTCCGAGGCATACATAACCGCAGATGCAAGCGGTCCAAAGCATCTTGAATTCGAACTTACCCGTGCTAAATTCGATGATATGACTAGTGACCTTGTGACCAAATCATTAAAATCTGTTGATGCATGTATGAAAGATGCAAAGTTGAAATTTTCTGACCTTAAGCGTGTGATCTTGGTTGGTGGGTCAACAAGAATTCCATCGGTACAAGAAGCACTAAAGAAAAAAACAGGTATCGAACCATTCAAGGGAATTAACCCAGACGAATGTGTTGCGGCGGGCGCTGCTATCCAAGCGGGTGTTCTTGGTGGTGATGTGAAAGACGTACTGTTGCTTGATGTGACACCGTTATCACTTGGTATCGAGACACTTGGTGGAGTTTGCACAAAACTTATCGAGCGTAATACAACTATCCCAACAAAAAAATCACAAGTCTTCAGCACAGCGGCAGACAATCAACCAGGCGTAGATATCCACGTATTACAAGGTGAACGTGATTTCGCCGCCGATAACAAAACACTTGGGCGTTTTATGCTGACCGATATTCCACCAGCACCACGTGGAGTTCCACAAATCGAAGTCACATTTGATATTGACGCAAACGGTATTGTAAGTGTTACCGCAAAAGATCTGGGAACACAAAAATCACAAACAATTAACATCACCGCAAGTACAAACATGTCAAAAGATGACATTGAAAAGGCGGTTAAAGAAGCCGAGGCAAACGCAGAAGCAGACAAAAAACGCAGAGAAGTCGTAGACACAAAAAACCAAGCGGACAGCGCTATGTTTGGAATAGAAAAATTGTTGCGTGATAATGGCGACAAGTTCAGCGACGAAGATAAAAAAGTTCTACAAGACGCATGTGACAAATTGAAAAAAGATCTTGAAGGTAATGAAGACCTTGATTCAATCAAAGCGGCAACCGAAGAATTCACAAAGTCAACACAAGAAATCGTTATTAAGATGTATCAAAACGCAACTCCACCACAAGAAAGTGGGGAAGAGTCAACCGACGAAACCAAAGAAAGCGAGTAAAAAATACGTTTGTCACTTTCTTACGAAAGCCCATTATGTATTTTTCAGACATAAAAAAATAGAATTATGAAAAATCGAGAACGATTTTTCTGAGGTCATAATTATGATTATTGCGGTTGCAATGAAAGCCCACAATGGGAAAATATATGTAGGAAACAACAGGCATTCTCAGATTGAACGCGAATATGGTCTGGGCGATGGTGGCAAACGTGGATATCTAACGGATAAAGGCGAATTTCTTGACCGCTTTGAAGCATTAGACTATGTAATCAAACACGGACAAAAAACAAGTAAACCAATCGAAATATACAAAACCCAAGAAGAAATGCGTGCATTACCAAGTGAGTCTTTTGTTGATTCTCCAGATATTGATATCGCACGGGCGCAACAAATTGCCGATGCATATAATGCATTAATTCCAGATAGACAAATTACTTTTGCACGTCAATCAGAATTCGCACAAAGACGAGAATTATTGAACGCGATAGACATGGATAGGTAACTTAGAAAGAGTATGTTTGAGAAGAGGTAGATGCCTCTTTTCTCTTGCATTTCTTCGAGTATGTCACTATAATAATAAACATGGCAAAAAATCCGTACGATATATTAGGTGTTTCAAAGTCGGCAACTCCCGACGAGATTAAGAGTGCCTATAGAAAACTGGCAAAACAATATCACCCAGACCAGAATCCAGGTAACAAAGATGCCGAGTCAAAGTTCAAAGAAATTTCGGCGGCTTATGAGATTCTAGGCGATGCTGGTAAAAAAGCGAACTATGACCGCTTTGGAAGTGCCGAGGGCTTTGGTGGTATGGGCGGCGGCGGTCAAGGTTTTGGCGGGTTCGAGGGTTTCGAAGGCTTTGATTTTTCAAGTGCTTTTGGCAATATGGGTGATATCTTCGGTTCTATGTTTGGTGGTGGAGGCGGTGCAAGACAGCGTGCTAATCGAGGAAATGATATACAAATTAATATTAATATAAGCTTTTTCGAAGCGGCAAATGGTTGTAAAAAAACGGTAACGTTCTCCCGTTTTGAAAAGTGTCATGATTGTAATGGTACGGGTGCAAAAAATGGAACTGCGGTTGACACATGTACATATTGTCAAGGTCGCGGTGCTGTGCGCCAAACTACACGACTTGGACGTTTTGGTGTTATGGAGAATGTCGTGCCGTGTACCGCTTGTAACGCCACAGGTCGCGTTATACGAGACAAATGCGGGCAATGTTCGGGCAAAGGCTCGTCAAAGAAAACGGTTGATTATGACGTAAATGTACCAGCAGGAATAGCTGATGGACAGATTCTTAATATTGCGGGCGAGGGTGATGCGGCACAAGGCTCCGAAGGTATGAGTGGTTCGCTTCTTATTGGGATTCGTGTTGCGTCGCACCCTATTCTTGTACGTTCGGAATTTGATTTGCATCTTGAGCTTCCGATTACATTTACACAGGCAATCCTTGGTGATACGGTAAAGATACCGACTATTGATGGTATTATTGATTTCAAGGTTCCACCATACACACAAAGTGGTACAGTTCATAGATTAAAAGGTAAAGGTATAAAAAGACTTCGCAGCGTCGGAAGTGGAGATTTAATAATTAAAATTTTCGTAGAGATTCCAGACAAAGTTGACAAGAGATTGCAAGAATATATCCGAACACTTGATACAGGAATTGATGCAAGAGAGTACAAGAAAAAGAATACATATAACGACAAAATAAAAAATGCTTCTTCGTGGCGTTCTTAACGAACGCAATTATGCATTTTTTGGACATTACGGATTGCATTAAATGTCCGCTTTGCGAACAGGTCATGAAAAGACTTTAAATTCTTTGTTAAATTCATTTGACATCAAGAAATCTTGTATGGTAATTATTAATTATGAGAGTGCATTACTCTTTGTTGATTTGTGGTGGGGCGGCTATCTTGGGGGACGCCGCCGCCACAAATTTTTATTTGTAAGGAGACAGTAATGACATACCATATCCCCGTATTACTTGAAGAAACCATAGAAGCTCTTAACCTTTCAAGCAAAAGTATCATTGTTGATGCAACGCTTGGTGGTGGTGGGCACAGTTTGGAAATTGTTAAACGAATTTCTCCAAACGGAAAGTTGATCGGTATAGACCAGGATATCAATGCAATAAACGAAGCGGGAAAAAAATTAAAATCTGACAAAGCACAAATTGTTTTGCACAATACTAATTTCGCTAATCTTGCAAAAGTATTGGGTTCGGAAAAGGTAGATGGAATCCTTGCCGATATAGGTGTTTCAAGCCACCAAATAGATACACCCGAACGCGGATTTTCATACATGGCGGATGCCGAGCTTGATATGCGAATGTCTATTGAAGAAGACAAGAAAGCATTGACCGCATATTCCGTGGTTAATGGATATTCCGAGAAGAAACTTGAACAAATTATTCGTGACTATGGTGAAGAACGATATTCGCGAAGAATTGCCGAAAACATAATAAAATCAAGACCAATAAATACAACATTAGAACTTGCTAAAATTTGTGAAAGAAGTGTGCCTGGGAATTATTATAAAACTGGTGGTCATCCAGCAAAGCGAACTTTCCAAGCAATAAGAATAGAGGTCAATCGCGAGCTTGAAGTTCTTGAAAAGTTTATTCCACAGGCAATAGAGAGTCTTAAAAAGGGTGGAAGGCTTTGTATAATCACATTCCACAGCCTTGAAGACCGTATTGTTAAACAGGCATTCAAACATTATGCAACCGAATGTATTTGTCCACCAAAGACTCCACAATGTATTTGCGGACATAGTGCAACCGTGAATATTTTAACCAAGAAACCAATCACCGCGTCCGATGAAGAGTCAAGGATAAACTCACGAAGTTCAAGCGCTAAACTAAGAGTTGTTGAAAAGTTATAGTGGTTTTAAATTCTAGAACCACAAGATAAATTTAATAATAACTATAAAAAAACGTTAGGAAGTTAGATCATTTGATGGTATATTACCTTAATCGGGGGATTGATGATAACAACAAATGAAAGAACGATTGTATCACGTGAAGAAGCCGAGAGACTTCTTTACGAAACAAGTGTGGCTCCTTCAAGTTTTGCTGATCTTGACACGGCGAAACAGTTTAACTATGCCCAACACGATACAACGAAATTCGACGATCTTGTAATGTCGCAACAAAAATATCAAGAAGCCGAAGCGGTTCAAAATTATTCAAGTGCCGCACCTGTATTCGAAAAATATATAACAAACACAAGTCAAATATCGAACGAAGTCAAAGATACATTCCGACCACAATTGTTTGACGAGCAACTTCAGAGAGTAGACCATAACCCAGTAATCGAAAACGATCTGCAAAAAATTGCCGAAGTTCAAATCGAGGAGCAGGTCGAGCAAAAAAGAGAAGTAAAAGAATATAGACAAATCGAAAGTGATTCTGACCAGACCGTTCGGTTGAATACAAAAGGAATTATCGCGGTTGCAACATTTGTTGCGGTGCTTGCGCTTGTTACCGTTCTTGTGATTATTAATGCAATTAATTTGGGTAACAGCGGTGCACGTATAGACGCACTACAGGGTTCTAATTCTGAACTTCGTCAAGAGCTGTCTGGACTCGACCAACAAAGACGTGATTTTATAAATTCGCTTACACCAGAAGAACTTGCGAATATGGGTTTTGGACAAATTACTGATATCCGAACAATTACAAACCCATCAAGTACATGGACACGTCCCGCAAACCCAGACCATTCAACAAATTGGTTTGATGCAATAAGCAGGTTCTTTAGCGGATTATTTAGATAATATAAAGATGCAATAAGCATCTTTTTTGTCGATATTGCATTTACATAGTATATGCGATATACAACCACAACCATAATGAAGCGAACACGGATTTTTATAGTTTGTGCTTTTTGTATTCTTGTTGCTTTGTCTGGGCGACTTTTGTATATTCAAGTCGTTCAAGGCAGTCGATTGCAATTTTTGGCTGCCGAACAATGGTATCGTGATCTTCCACTTGGGGCACGACGTGGTAACATACTTGACCGTAATGGGAATATCATGGCGCAAAGCATCCCGACCTACAGCATCTATGTTAGACCAGTCGCGGTAACAAACCCAGAAAGGGTGGCAGATGTTTTATCAAATATATTAAACATTTCTCATGAAATGGTATACAGAAGAGCAACAAGCAAAGGTGCAAGTGAATGGTTGCTAAAGATGCAGGTTGAAAAAGAACTTGCAATGCGGATTGTATCACATAACCTTGATGGTGTCTTTCTGAGTCAAACATTTAAACGAACTTATCCACTTGGTCACGTTGGCGGTCAAGTCCTTGGTATGGTTAGTATCGATAACATTGGTCAAGAGGGCATCGAATCGTTTTATAATCGAACGTTGGCAGGTCGCGATGGCAGAATAGCAACACCATCTGATCTTCGTGGTATTCCAAGACGAGATGGAGTAGATTTCTTTACACCATCTATACCAGGCATGGATATTGTTTTGAATGTTGATGCAACAAAGCAAAATATTTTACAAAGTGCATTGGCGCGTGCTTTGTATGAGCACAATGCATTATCGGCGGGTGGAATTATATATTGCATTCAAACTGGCGGAATTCTTGCAAGCGCTTCGGCTCCATTCTTTGATATGAATAATCAGCCGCGAGATAATGTACTTGAATTGCTTGATGGAATACGAAACATGCCTATCCTTAACGTCTTTGAGCCTGGGTCAACATTCAAGGTATTAACACTTGCCATTGCAATCGAAGAAGGGCTTATAGAAGACGGTGAAACGTTTAATTGTCCAGGCTTTCGAATGATTGGTGGCGAACGTGTACGTTGTTGGCGAACAAAAGGGCATGGTACACAGACTCTGGAAGAAACAGTAAAGAACAGTTGTAACGCATCTATTATGGATCTTGCACAACGCATTGGTGTTGAACGCTATTATGAATATTTGCGTCGATTTGGTATTGGAACAAAGACTGGTGTTGATTTTTATGGGGAAAGTGCTGGGCTTGTGTTGCCGCAACGCTATGTAAGACCTGTGGACCTTGCGCGTATCGGATTTGGTCAAGCAATAGCCGTGAGTCCTATTCAATTCATAAGCACATTCAGCGCACTTGTAGGAGACGGAGTATTACGTACGCCACGATTTGCGAATTCAATTCCAACAATGGGTACAAATGTATCTTCTCCTATTCGAGGACAGCAAGTTATAAGTCCACAAACAAGTGCACGAGTAAGAGAACTCTTATATGGAGTAGTAAGTGCTGGGAGTGGTAAACATAGCGCACAACCTGGCTTTCATATTGGCGGAAAGACTGGTACTGCACAAAAATATATTGATGGTGTTATCGCTCAGGGCAGATACGTAAGTAGTTTTGTTTCTTTCATGACATATGGGGGAATACCAAGATACGCAGTTTTCTTTTACGTGGACGAGCCATCAAGAATGGGATATTATGGCTCGATAGTTGCGGCACCGTATGTTGGTGAAATATGGCAAGGCATTATTGAGTATCTTGGTTTGCAGCCTGATTCAAGTCTGTTACCAACAAATACACCTGCACCTGTTGCTGTGCCAAGTGTTTCTGGGATGCAAACGTTCGAGGCGGTTGCATTACTTCGTAAAAATGGTTTCTTTGTCCAAGTCTCTGGTGATGGATTCACATCAACAGGAACATTTCCAGAAGCAGGCACAGTACTCAAGAGGGGAGCACCAGTAGTGGTAAGAACACAGTAAATAAATGCATATCTTGACAAAAGTGTTAAATACATGTTATCATTCACTATGACAACACAACAAATTGAAGACACAACACAAGCACAAATTGATGCAACAAATGAATTTTTGGAAGAAGGCGGTTACAGTTTTTATACTGCATCCGATAACGAGAAATATCTAATGCAGGTAAATGATTACGAAAGCGATGGGCAGAAACTTCGCAAAGTCTGTGCATATGGAAGTAAAGGAAAAGGAAACCCCGTTGCTCGTTTTGGTGGATTGGAACGCGATAACAAGGACTGGGCAAAATTTATGGCAACCAGATCAATCGAACAATACAAGCGCGATGGCATAGAACCAATGTAAATAAAAAGACGTGGATACCCACGTCTTTTTATTTAGCTAACTTTTTCTTCAACTGGTTTTTCTGGTACAAAATTTGGGTCTGCTCGGAATGTGTTTTTTTCTTGTTGATTTTCTTTACTTAAATTAAAGAACATAGGACGCTCGGTTTTACTACCGTCTTTCGACTGAAAGAATGGTGAACGGACAGGTTGTCTTTCTTCGGCACATCCAACTTCTTCAACTTTTTCGATTTGTGGTTTAAGATATACTGGTTTATTAACTTCTTTTTGTTCTTGCATAAATCGCATTGGTTTTACTTGTTTTGGTTCTTCAGTTTTAACATCAAGTGTTTTCTTTGGAACATCATCAAGGTTTGGTGTTGTTGTCGGAGTAAAGCGTGCTGGTCGTGTTTCTTTTTTAAACTCTGGCTTTGCACTTACCATCGATGTTGGTTCTTGTTCATTGAATTGAGATGGTGTAGATAGAGAATGTTGGGTGCTTGGTTCCATATTTATCTGAAGTTCTTGACCTTGTTCTATATAATTTCTTTGGAAAGGGTTGGTATAACGGGCTGGTCGTAATTTTTCATTTGGATTTTTTGTTTCTTTAACTTCGGGCATGTATGGTTCAGGTTTTGTAAACTTTTGTACTTCCTGGCATGGGAAGCAACTTTGGTAGCCGTAATCAGCAGGGAAGTCAACATAATCAAAACTTGGATTTATATTATGTTCTATGTTTGACTGTGGGTTCATTTTTGTGATGCTGTTATTCATTCGTTCAAGTCCACTCTTCGTTTGTTCAAGTTTATCAATACGACAGTCAAGTTTACTCATAACGTACTGGTATCTTGTTGTAAGTTTTTCTGGATGCACGTTATCACTTTTCTTTGGAAGCATACGAATGCGTTTTCCAACAGAATTTCTGTCCCGATAGAGTTTTGTCATTGCCTTGTTTGTATCGTCATGAGCCTTGTTAAATTCGCTCCAATCAGCCTTTGTTTTCTTGCCATAAAGTCCACTTGCATTCTGGCGGAGCATATTTGACTCTTCGCGAATTTGTGAAATTAATTGATTTTGTTTTGTATTTGCGGCAGAAATGTCGGCACAGAGCATGTAAAGATCGTCAAGTCGATTCATATATGCCTGTTTCTTTTGATTGTTTTGGTTAAGCTTTGTATGTTCAAAATGTCGAGCTTGATAGCGTTGGTTAATCTCATTTGTGTTTGCGTTGACAGTTGCAGGAGTTTTTTTGTTTATCTTTTTCGAAGTTGGGCGAAACATTTTTATACCTCTAGACTTTGCGGCATCTTTTTGATAACTGCTAGTATTATCTTTTATTTCATATGATGTTTCGCTTTTGAATCTGAAGTCATCTTTGTAATCATGATCAGTTACAAAGAACTCGTTACCAAATGCTGATGGGAATCTGTAGTGTGTGTCTTCGTAAGTGTCGATTTTTTTTATAATTGTATCTGCACGATTAGCGGTTTTATCGCTCATGCGTGCGGCGGCATCTGCACTATTCGCATTACAACCAGAAAGTAATAAAACGCAACATGTTCCGATTACTATACCGCCAAAAATTGCTTTTTTCTTCATTTAAAATATCCTCCCAGATTTTTGTATTGTTTAACTTGTGCAAGTCGATTAATAAATATACAAAATGTCAAAAATCATGATATGAGTCAAGATGTAGAAACAAGAAATGAACAATATGCTGACTATGTAAAAAAAATGGCATTACCATCAAAATATTTTCCATCTTTGATTTGGGCTTTTTTAATTGGTGGATTGATAACAATACTTGGTCAATCATTCTATTTACTTTACGAGACGGTAACCGATTTATCGCCTGAGATGATTGGTGCGCTTGTTGCTGTGACTTTAATTGGAATTGCTGCGTTTTTGACGGCAATTGGTGTCTATGACCGTATTGGGGCATTTTCGGGTGGAGGGAGCATAGTTCCGATTACTGGTTTTTCGAACGCAGTTTCGGCAAGTGCAATTGAACACAGGAAAGAAGGAATTATATTTGGAACATGTACAAATATGTTCAAAATAGCAGGTCCTGTGATAGTCGTGGGGGTTGCGCTGAGCTGGCTTGTCGGATTTATATACTTCATAATCGGATTATTCGGAGGTTAAAATGGAACGAGGAAAGAAAGAATGTAAGCGCCCAATTGATATATCACATAAAAAACAAGCACAGACAAACCCACGACACAATCAAACGGTTGTTTTCAAAAATGGAGTACAAATAATTGGTGGTTACAGTATCGTCGGGCAAAAAGAAGGTGGTGGTCCGTTGAAGAGTACTTTTTCAAAAATTATGGAAGACGAATATTTCGGCGAGAAAACACACGAGGCTGCTGAACAGAAAATGTTTGAATATGCAATACGTGGAGCAATTAAAAGCGCAGGACTCGAGCGCGGCGATGTTGATATGATGTTTTCGGGTGATTTATTAAATCAAATTACGTCCTCGTCTTTTGCGGCACGTTCATTTGATATGATGTTCATCGGTATCTATGGAGCATGTTCAACAATGGCATTAACACTTGGGATTGCAAGTTGTCTTGTCGAGGCTGGGTTTATAAAGAATGCTGTTGTTAGTGCAGGAAGTCATTTTGCAACGGCAGAACGTCAATACAGAACTCCGCTTGAACTTGGCAACCAAAAGCCACCTAATGCCCAATGGACGGTTACTGGGGTAGGTGCATCGGTTTTGACTTCAAGCACATCGCCCTCCGCTTCGATTCATCCGCGTGTAACATCGGTTACCTTTGGAAAAGTATGTGATTGGGGAGTTAAGGATGTAAATAACATGGGTGCGGCAATGGCACCGTCTGCGGCACATACTTTGATTGCACATTTTCGTGACACCAATACAAAGCCCGAGGATTACTGTCACATATTCACAGGCGACCTTGGAAAGCTTGGCGAGAATATTTGCCGTGATCTTCTTGCAAATGCAAATTATCCAGTTGATGCGAACTATACCGATTGCGGTCGACTTATCTATGGGAAAAGTCAAAATCAATATCAAGGTGGTTCGGGTTGTGGATGTTCGGCAGTCTGTTTAAATGGTTTTATATTAAACAAACTTCGAAAAGGCGAATATAAAAAAATCCTGTTCGTGGGGACAGGCGCACTCTTATCACCAGTAGCAAGCTTCCAAGGAAATACAGTTCCAGGCATTTCACATTGTGTCTGTATAGAGAGTTAAACTTGTTGACTTATTTCTGTGAAATGTGTATATTTTCTGTATGAATATCACCTTTGTTGCGAAGAATTTGCTTCTGGACTATGAACGGATTGTCGTTTGTAGTGGTGTTCTCATGCTTCTTTGATTGAATAATATTGAAATAAAACTAACAAAACCGCAAATCCGTATAACAAAAACGGACTTGCGGTTTTTTTGTGACAAAAATGATATTCAAAATATAATTCGAAAGGAGAAATAGAAAATGAAATGGAATCACGATAATGGGATTATTGGTTGTGTCGTTGGAGGTATTGTTGGCGGAGTTATTACTGGGACACCACAAGGAGTCGGTCGCGGTATAATTGCTGGTCATATGGTTGGCTCTGCCGCAGGTTTTGCAGGTATTGATTTTATTAGTGAAGCAAAATTAAGGTACTTGAATATTAAAGGAAATCAAAAATCAATAACTTCAAATGAAAAAACTGATGATAAGTAAAGACAAAAAGCCATCTACTGCAGAATGGCTTTTTAAGTTTGCTTGTCAATAATTTAGCATTGTGCATGTTTTATGTTATATTAACACATGTTCGAGTTAGACTTTGGGTCTTGGCAATGGGTTATAAGCCAACTTGTCGGTATTATTGCCATTGTTTTGGTCGTATTTGCATTTCAATCAAAAACAAAAAAACGAGCATTATTTTTATTCTGTCTTACAAGTGCACTATGGGCAATTTCGTCAGCACTTGTTGAAAATTATGTAGCTACTGCAATTTATGCAACATTTATGTTACGTAATGCTGCATTCTTATGGCTTGAAACAAAAGGGAAAAACTCGCCTGGTTGGGTATCAGGCTTAATCTTAGGCATTTGTATTCTCATTAGCGTTGTTGCAGTAATTTATACTCGAGTTTGGTGGTTCGATTGGTTATTGCTTGGTGCGAATGTATTAAAGGTCTATGGTGCATGGCGAAGGGGAATTCATTGGATTCGTGTTGTGAATTTCGTGTTTTTGCCACTTATAATTTTCAATCATTTTTGGTTTTCGAATTACATGGGTGTGATTGGTGAGAGTGTTGCTCTAATTTCTGTTACTATTTTCTATATGAGATTTTTTGCTAACAGAAAGAAGATTAATAATCAACAAAATAATGAGTCAACAATCAAAATTGAAGAAAGTATATCAACTGACGAAATTGTTAAAAATTAATCTAGATGGAAATATTTCTTAAGTTTGTTTATGCGTTTTTGGTTGGTGGGGCAATTTGTATGATTGGTCAAATTTTAATATTGCGTACAAAATGGACCACAAGTCGTATTCTGGTAATCTTTGTAACACTTGGCGTTATATTGGGTGCGGCACAAGTTTTTGCACCAATTAGAAAAGTGGTTGGTGCGGGCATTACTGTGCCTATTGTTGGATTCGGGGGCGTACTTGCCGAAGGCACAATAAAAGCCGTTCGTGAAGAAGGCTTTATGGGCATATTTATGGGAGGCTTGGCGGCAGCTGCTGCTGGAGTCGCCGCGGCAATTGTCTTTGCATTTATTGCAGCAATGGTATCCCGAAGTCGTTCAAAAAAGTAATCACATGTCTATCTTTACAAGCTCAAGTCCGACAAGTTCGGCCTTTTTATAACTTTCGTCATTCAAATAATCATTGGTATGAAAAACCCTTTTAATGCCCGCCGCTTTGATTAATCTCATACATACTTCACATGGAAGTCCATTAACATACATTGTTGAATTTTCAAGTGCAACACCATCTTTTGCCGCCGTACATATAAGCCTTTGCTCGGCACAGATACAATGGGCAACTTCGCGGCGTGTGCCACTTGGAATTCCTGATTCGACGCGTATGCAACTTCCTTGCTCTATACATGGTTTTATATTTCCAACATGACCGTTCCAACCCTCGGCAATAATGTTGCCGTCTTTTACGGCGATTGCACCAAATCTTGATTCGCCTCGAATGCAACCGCTTTTTGTTGCGATTTCTTTTGCCAGTTTCATAAAGTCATAATCTTTTGGGGTTAAAATGCATTCCATAAACTAATCTCCCTTAAATGTCACGATTGCCGTGTGATTAAAAAATCTTGGTATATCATAACATCAAAAGGAGAACAAAGGCTATGAAAATATTGCCACTTTTTGATCGAGTCCTTTTGAAACAGGTCGAAGAAACCACAAATCAAAATGGATTGTATGTGCCAAAACAGTCAAGTGACAAGAGTCTTGTAATGACAGTTATTGAGACGGGAAATAAATGCATTTCAGTTACAACAGGAGATAGAGTTATCATTCACAAATATGCTGGAACAGAAATTAATTTTGAATCAGGGAAATATTTCATTGCTAAAGAGATTGATATCTTGGCAACAATCAAAGGAGATGATAATTGAAAAAATTCGCTTTAAACGAACATGCACATAAAAAAATATTATCGGTGGCAACAAAGCTTTGTGATATTGTGGGGCTTACACTTGGACCACGAGGGCGTAATGTTATAATTGAACGTGAAGATGGCAGACCACAAATTACCAATGATGGTGTGACAATAGCACGTGAAGTTATCTTTGAAGACAAGTTTGAAAACATGGCATCTAGAATTTTATTACAGGCTTCCCAACAAACTAATACAGAAGCAGGAGACGGCACTACAAGCGCAATAGTACTTGCAACCGAAATTTTAAAAAAAGGATTCAACGCTATTAAAAATGGGGCAAGCCCAATACTTTTGAAAGAGGAACTTTTAAATTCTGCTGACCATGCATGTAATGCCGTGAGTCTTATGTCACGTCCAGTAAAAAGCAATAGTGAAATACGTGCAATCGCAACCAACAGCTGTGCAAGCGAAATTGATGGCACAATGGTCACAAATGCTTTTGAAAGAGTCGGAAAGGATGGATTGGTCGTTCTGGAAGAGAATCATGATGGCAGAACAATATTAAAACATGTCACAGGCTGTGAAGTTAATGCAAGTCTTGCGAATCCATACTTTATCGAAAATGCAGCAAAGTTACAAACCGAATATGAAAATGGAAAGATTGTCCTTGTAAATGATGTTATAAAAAATGTGCGTGAACTTTTACCGCTTCTTGAGTTATCGGCAAAGGAAAAAATAAAGCTGGTAATTGTTGCAAATGATTTTTCTAGTGAAGTCATTAACATGGTTCTTGTAAACAAAGCAAGGGCAGGAATCTCGGTTATTCTTGTAAAGCTTGATGAAACAGGCGAACGTAGACGAGCAATCCTTGATGACATTGCGGCACTTACAGGCTCGACTGTTATTAGTGGGGAAGTGGAATTTAAACCTTGATTTAGTTGAGACTAAACACATGGGGAGTTATAAACATATTACATGTGGTCTTGGTTCGATGAAAATAATAGCCAATAATCAACATAATGATATACTTGGCAAACGTATTGAGCTCGTCAAATTACAAGTGAAAGATTGCAACGATGAATTTAACAAGACAAGATTGCAAGAGCGTCTTGGTAAATTAGAGTCAGGAATTTCGGTTATAAGTGTAGGAGCCGCAACCGAGATAGAAATGCGCGAGCGAAAGCTTCGTATAGAAGATGCAATCAATGCTGTCCGTGCGGCAACCGCCGAGGGAATTGTGCCTGGTGGTGGTATAGCATATATGAGCGCTTCGAAATATATTGAACAAAATACAGTAGGCGGAAGAATTCTTGCAAAATCACTTGAATCTATTCTGAGGAAAATACTTGTAAATGCCGATGAAAAACCCCGAATAGTTATAAAGAAGTTAAAAACATCAAAAAATGACAATTATGGTTACAATGCACTTGATAAAAATTTTGGTGATATGATTGAATCAGATATTGTTGATCCTGCAAAAGTTATTAAACAAGTCATTCGCAATGCAACAAGTGCCGCGGCAACGCTTTTAACTACCCAAGGAATGATTGTGAATTCATTTACTTAGTCTTATGTATAGATGTTCATTTGTCAAAGGTTCGTTTTTTTGATAAGATACTTTTATGTATAACTATATTATTGGGTCAGTCACCCATATAGAAGATGGACAAATAACATTGAACACAGGCTCTGTTGGTTTTTTGATTAATGCGTCACAATCTTTACAGAGCAAAGCAAAATTCGGGGAATTGTTAACAGCGTTCGTTCACTTGGATATAAAGGAGACTTCACATACATTATATGGGTTTGAATCAACACAAGAACGTGAATTTTTTCAACTTCTTTTAACAGTCAGCGGAGTGGGTGCAAAGAGCGCGCTTGCAATGATGTCGCTTGGAGTTAATGAACTTGCCCGCGCTATCTCGTCAAGAAATTCACTTGTTTTATCAAAGGTCAAGGGAGTAAGTGCCAAACTTGCCGACAAAGTCATACTTGACCTTCGTGCAAAAGTTATGAAAAAATTTGATGCAGTTGATGTAGAAGTAACCCAACTTGAAAAATCAAGTGAAGTAAATGATGCTATAATGGGGTTGATGAGTCTTGGCATGAATAAATCAATAGTAGAACAATTGGTTTCTATGATTGATTGTACAGACAAGACTGCGGAAGAAATTATCAAACTTTGCCTAAGTAAGAGAGGTGGGTAATGGAAGAAAGATTCTTTAATACAGACAAAACATTGTTTGACGTTGAACATGAAAACAAGTTACGTCCACAAAATTTGGGTGAATATATTGGGCAAGAACGCATCAAAAGCGGGCTTGAGGTATTTATTCGTGCGGCACTTGGTCGCGGAGAACAGCTTGATCATATTTTATTATATGGACCTCCTGGTCTTGGTAAGACAAGTCTTGCACATATTATTGCAAACGAAATGGGTGCAAATATAAGAACCACAAGTGGACCCGCGATAGAGAGTCCTGCCGACCTTGCCGCAATTCTGACGAACTTGGGTAAAGGCGATGTACTTTTTATTGATGAAATTCACAGGCTTTCACGACCATGCGAGGAAATATTATATGGTGCAATGGAAGATTTTACACTTGACATGATACTTGGGAAAGGTCCAAGCGCTCGAACCATGACACTTCGTTTAGAACCATTTACGCTAATAGGGGCGACAACAAAAGCTGGACGTATGAGTTCGCCACTTCGTGACCGATTTGGGATAATAAATCGACTGGAGATGTATTCGGTTGATGAAATCAAAAAAATTATGTCACGAAGTTCGAATATTCTCGGTATTGATATAGAACCAGATGCACTTGAAGCAATGAGCAAGCGCAGCCGCCAAACGCCACGAATTGCAAACCGATTGTTAAAGCGTGTACGTGATTTTGCTTCGGTGGTTGAACTTGACCGTGTAATTCAAAGTGGTTGCGGCAAGGTTGCAAAGTCAAATGTTATAATCACACTTGATGCAGCAAAAAAAGCATTTGAAGTCTTGCAGATTGACGAGCTTGGTCTTGATTGGACGGATAAAGCAATTTTGGAGGCAATTATTGACAAATTCGACGGAGGTCCAGTTGGAATTGAAACATTGTCGGCGGCGACTGGTGAGGATATTGTTACAATCGAGGATATTGTCGAGCCATATTTATTACAACTTGGATACATTGCAAAAACACCGCGTGGAAGGGTTGCGACACAAAATGCATACCAACATTTAGGCAGATAATCTCTTGGTAAAACAGTTTCAATAGGTTATACTCGCGTATGGCTAATGACAAATCAAAAAATATTACTGTGATTGGATGCGGACGATGGGCATCCTTTCATGCATGGTACCAAGCGGTAAGACTTGGACATAATGTTATGATGTGGGGCAGAGCAGAAGACCCAATGTATATTGAACTTGAAAAAACTCGTAAGAATGACTTTTGGGAATTACCCGACAACGTACATTGTTCAAGTAATCTAAAGGAAGCACTTGAGTTTTCGGATTATATTATAATTGTTATCTCGGCACAGGCTATGCGTGTGTTTTCACCGATTTTGGCAAAAGAACTTGCATCTATTACTGATAAATCAAAAAAGACATTTATCCTTTGTATGAAGGGTTTGGATGAAGTAAACCAGGATCGATTGTCGGTGATATTGCGTCGCGAACTTGATGCTTATCCAAACGATATTATTGAATCATCAATTTGTGTGTGGGTTGGACCTGGGCATATTCAAGAGTTTTTAGAAGGACAGCCTGGTGTTATGATTATTGACGGTGAAGATAGAGTAGTAACCGAACATGTTATCAATAAATTTAAAAGTTCTTCTATGAAATTGTATGCTGGAGACGACCTTATAGGGTGCGAGGTCGGGGCTGCGGCAAAGAATGTTCTTGGAATTGCTGCTGGAATTTTGGATGGTGCAGGGCTTTCGAGTCTTAAAGGTGCTCTTATGGCGCGTGGAGTTGCCGAGGTTTCACGTTTAATTATGGCAATGGGTGGAAAGAGAATGACATCATATGGTCTAAGTCACCTTGGTGATTTTGAAGCAACATTATTTTCAAGAAACTCAAATAACAGAAGGTTCGGAGAGGCATTGATCAAATATGTTCAGGAAGAGAAACAGCTCCATAAAGACATAGTAAAACACTTACGTATGCCACTTGCCGAAGGTGTTGGAAATTCAAGAGCGATATATATGCTCTCGAAAAAATATGGTATTGAAATGCCAATTAACAAGTTAATATACGAAGTTCTTCACCAAGGAAAAGACCCGTTTGTTGGATTTAAAGAAATATTTATGCGTGGAAACATGGATGAGTTTCATTATTGATACAAATACCTGCTTGATTTATTGTATTGCAAAAAAACCTTGCACAGATTTAAATTGTTGGCTATAATAATTAATAGAAAGGAATTATCCATGAATTACATAGCCAAACGGGCGGAACCTTTATCCGCCGAAGAATTGGCGGTGTACAAAGAATTTGGGTTTTCAGAGAAATTTTCAAGACTTCTTTATATCAGAGGTATAGACACAGCAGACAAGATTAAAAATTTCTTTGATTTCTCAGAGGCTCGCTTGCATGACCCATTTTTAATGAAAGGTATGAGCGATGCCGTTAATCGTATTAACACCGCTATTTCAAAAAAAGAGAGAATTTTAATCATAGGTGACTATGATTGTGATGGTATTTGTGCAACCGCGATTTTGTATAAATATCTTTTAACAAGGTATGCCCAAACAAGGTATTTTTTGCCTAATCGTGATGCCGATGGGTATGGTCTTACACGTGAACTTGTCGGAAAATTGAATGATAGATTTAAACCAAATTTGATTATCACGGTTGATTGTGGCATTTCTTGTTATAATGAAATCGAATATGCAAAAAGCCTTGGAATTGATTGCATTGTAACTGATCACCATGCAATACCCGAAAAGACCCCAGATTGTATTTGTGTTAATCCAAAATTTGTAGACCAAGAATATCCATTCTCGGATCTTTGCGGTGCAGGAGTCTCATTAAAATTGGTTCAGGCTCTTGCGGCGAATGTTGCAAATTGTTCAAAAATCGGAACAGAAACGGCATTGAAATATGTTGATATATGTTCGGTGGCTACTGTTGCTGATATTGTTTCATTGACTGATGAGAATCGTGTGATTGTTGCATTGGGACTTGAACGTATAAACGCAAATTCAAACCCAGCAATTACCGCATTATCAAAGAGCTGTAATGTTTTTGGACAAATCAAAAGCACGGATATAAGTTTCAAGCTTGGTCCCAAGATTAATGCCGCAGGAAGATTAGGTAATGCCAAGCGTGGTCTTGATTTACTTCTTGAAAAGGATGAAGTAAAAATCGCCGAAATAATTCAAAGCTTGGATGACTACAACAAAGAACGGCAAAAACTTTGTAACACAATTTGCGAACAAGCCGAAGAATTCATTGAAAAAAATAATCTTGCTGATAACAACATTATTATTGTTTACGATGATAAATGGGACGGTGGTGTTCTTGGAATTGTTGCCGCACGTATCGTAGATAAATATAACAAGCCAACTATTGTTCTTTCAAAGAGTGAAAGTGTATACAAGGGAAGTGCACGAAGCATTAACTCGGTTGATATTGTCGAGGTAATTACAAAGTTTTCACATTATCTTACAACTTTTGGTGGGCATTCAATGGCGGGCGGACTTAGCGTAAATATCGATGTTTTTGGGGATTTTGTGCGTGATGTGACCGATTATATGAATTCAATTGACTTGTGTGATACGGCATCAGATAAAATGTATGATTTCGAATTGGAGCTTGATGACATGTCGCTTGACTTTGTTCGCGAAGTGGAAAAGCTTGAACCTTTTGGATGTGAAAATCAACTTCCTGTATTCATGACCAATGTCGGTCAGGTGCTTACCCAAGGGCTTGCAAACTATCCTGCTCATCTTCGGTTTACTGCAAAATGTGAGAATAAAATAACTAGTGTAAGTTTCATGTTTTTTGATGGTGCAAAACATATAGAACTTTTGCAAGACAGTTCAAATAAAAAAATAATATTCGAGTTTCAAAAAACTTTGGAAACAAAATCAAAGAATGACCACGAAATATTAAAGGCGATTGTCAAAGGCATTATTCCAATTCCAACCGATGATAAAACTTATGCGCTTGCACTTGCGGGCGAGCTTCGTGGTGATTTTTGTCTTAATAATGAACGACTTGATGAGATCAAGAAAAAATTAGTGGTTGACAGAGATACTTTTGTGCAATATTATAAGATAATTAAAAAAGGAAATGGCAGACGAGTTTTCGGTTTATATGATTTTTATACAAAAGTTAAAAACGAAGATACAGAGTTATTTCAATTTGTATTTTGTTGCGTGGTATTCATGCAACTTGGCATATTGAATTTCGAAAAAGGAATTATACGGCTTAATACAAATGTGAACACCGAACTTGGAACAAGTTCGATATATAGAGTCATTCAAGGTGATTAACCTTGTGAATAAAGGAGATGAAGATGGCTAAGAATTTAAAAATAGTCTTCCTTGGCGGTATCGGGGAGATTGGAAAAAACATGACCGCTTTTGAATACGGTGATGACATTATCGTTGTTGATGCGGGACTTGGATTCCCAGATGATACTATGCCTGGGATTGACCTTGTTGTGCAGGACGTTACATGGTTAATTCGTAACAAAGATCGTGTTAAAGGTTATGTCATAACACATGGTCACGAGGACCACATTGGTGCATTACCATATGTTTTAAACGATGTTCCAGCAACAATTTACGGAAGTAGATTAACACTTGCGTTAATTGACAATAAGCTACGCGAACATCCAGGTATAAAAGTAAAAGCAGTAAGTGTCAAAGCACGTAGTGTAGTGAAAATTGGTGAATTTCAAGTTGAATTTGTGCATGTTAATCACTCGGTTGCTGGATGTTTTGCACTTGCAATTACCACACCAGTTGGAGTTGTATTTCATAGTGGTGATTTCAAAATTGACTTTACACCAGTCGATGGTCAAGTTATCGACCTTACACGAATTGGCGAGATTGGTAAAAAGGGCGTTGCACTCTTGATGTGTGAGAGTACAAGTGTTGAAAGAAAAGGGTTCTCACTTTCCGAGACCGTTGTTGGTGAGCGAATTGGTGAAATTTTTGACAGAAACAAGGATAAACGAATTTTCGTTGCGACCTTTTCAAGTAATGTTCACAGAATCCAACAATTGCTTGACATTGCTGAACGCAATGGAAGAAAAGTGGCATTCAGCGGACGCAGCATGATTAACGTAACCGACACCGCAATGAAAATCGGCGAGATGCGTGTTACAAACAAGAGCATGATAATCGATATTGCTAATGTGCCAAATTATAAAGAAAACGAAGTTGTTGTAATCCTTACTGGGTCTCAGGGCGAGCCTAATTCGGCACTTTTACGCATGAGTACAGGCGAATTTAACAAAATTCATCTTGGACCAAATGACACGGTTATCCTGTCATCAAGCCCAATTCCTGGTAATGAAAAAAGTGTTAACAATGTTGTCAATAATCTTATCAAGCGTGGTGTAAATGTTGTTTACGAAAGCCTTGCCGAGGTTCACGCATCAGGACACGCATGCGAAGATGAATTGAAGATCATTCATTCTCTTATCAAACCGCATTTCTTTATCCCCGTACATGGTGAGCATAAACACTTGAAAAAGCATGCTGACCTTGCTATGCGTCTTGGAATGAACAAAAGAAATATCGCTATCCCAGAAGTTGGTGATATGTGGGAGTTATCATCTACAACGTTGAAAAAAATTGCTACTGTGCCAAGTGGTGCTCGACTCATCGATGGAAAGGGCAGCGGTACAAGTGACAGTAACGTTATCAGAGACAGAATGACATTATCCGAAGAAGGGATTTGTGTAATAGGAATTGGATTTAACAAAGTTACTGGAGCGATTATAAGCGGACCAGACATAATGACCAAGGGACTTGTCTATATGGAAGAAATGGAAGAAGTTATTCCAGAAGTCAAAGCAGTAGTAATCGAAACACTTGAAAAAAATGGAATCAAGATGGATGATTTAACATCGGTCAGAAATATTATCCGTCGCGACGTACAAGGATATTTCTTTGCAAAGAAAAAGCGTCGCCCAATGGTTGTTACCATGATACAGATGATGTGTGAAACTTGCTAAAAAATGCGACGGTTTGCGTTATTGGGGTTTTAAATGGAAAGAAATGCATTGATTAAATGGCTGGCGATTATTCTCTCGGTTTTTACTGCTGTTCTTGTTATTGATCTTGTGACAAAACATGTTTTTTATTACATGTTCGATACTACAATAATTCCTGGGGTTATATCTATACAATTCGCACGGAATTTTGGAATTGCATTTGGTTGGTTTCAAGAGGCGGGTTGGGTACTTGCGGTCATTAGTGCGGTTTTAATTGCACTTGCGGTAACATGGTTTGTTCTTGCTAAACTTGGAAAAATTAAAACGCACAAACAAAGTATGGTGTTTGACATTGGAATGGCTTTCTTTATTGGTGGTGCGGTTGGTAATCTTGTCGATAGAATCTTTTTTGGTTATGTACGTGATTTTATTAGATTTGATTTTGTTAATTTTCCAATCTTTAACTTTGCGGACATATTCATTAATGTCGGTTTGATTTTGTTGATAATTTATATTTTTAAAACTATGAGTACTCGTGATATAATTAAGAAAGATGGAAAAACAGACAATCAAAGTGAAAACCTCGGGGAACAGGCTTGATACCTATCTTGTACGCCACTTCGAAGGTGCACATACCCGAAGTCAAATAATTAATTCAATCAAAGGTGGGCGTACTACGGTTAATGGTGCTGTTGTAAAGGCTGGGAACATTTTAAAGAAAGGTGATTTAATAGATTTCGAAATAAGAACGACCGATCTGCCTGCCGAGCCCGAGGACATTGAACTTGATATTGTATTCGAAGACGACCATATTATGGTTTTAAATAAACCACGTGGAATGGTAGTACATCCAGGTGCAGGTATCCGTAGCGGAACACTTTTAAATGCTTTACTTTTTAAAATGCAATCGTATAAGAGCAATTCTTTGCCCGAGCGTGCTGGGCTTGTACATCGATTGGATAAAAATACTGCGGGACTTATTCTTGTTGCCAAGACGGCAAAATCCCAAGAAATACTTGGAAAAATGTTTGAAGCACATAATGTTAAAAGGACTTATTTTGGACTTTTAGAAGGAAAGCTTGAAGGCAGCGGTATAATCGACAAACATATAATGCGTGACCCCAAATATAGAACAAGATACACAACAACGGATAACCCACGTGCTGGAAGACGAGCAATCACACATTACCAAGGACTTGGTAATTATAAATATGGCGGCATTCCCGTTTCCTTTGTGAGATTTAATCTTGAGACTGGACGTACTCATCAAATTCGAGTTCACGCAAAGAGTATCGGAAGACCACTAATCGGCGACCCAGAATACAATCACAAAAGCACAATCAAGTTTAATGGTCAATTACTTGAGAGTGTCGAGCTAGAGTTCTTGCATCCAATTACAAATAAAGTGATGAATTTTTCTGTCCAACCAAGTATAGAATTCATGCAAATCAAGAATAAATTAACATCAATCTAAATCATTTGACACGAATATTTATTTAACGTAGACTTATACTATCTAAAAGGAGGGGAGAATATGTCTAAATCATCAAGCGGGAGAGGAAGGGGTTCTGCGCTACTTAACTTGCTTTCATTCATTGCGGTAGTTTTCGTAGGTATCGCTCTTTTAATTTCTTTGATATTTAACTGGGCAGGCGGATCTGAGAGCGTTTCTGGTGCATTCAGTACAATCGCATCTGTACTTGCACTTATCGTAGTTGGTTTCTATTCATTTATCTATGTTCGTGCAAGAAGAAATCTTGTTATGTGGATATTCTGGGTAGTTGCTGTTGTGCTTATTGTTCTTTACTACGGTTTTGCTGCATTCGGTTAATAGGAACTTATCAACAAAAAAACGCATCATTGGATGCGTTTTTGTTTGTTAATGCTTTGACAATAAAGCTGTCGTGTGTGATACTTATCTAGCTCATGAAAAAAGAAAACAAGTTCCTAGGTATATTACGTAGAGTATGGCGACAAGTTAACTCTACACGCCTAAGGCAGGTTTTCTTTTTTTCGTTAGTATTTCTGGTGTTTCTGCTTTTAATTAATATTGCACTCCAGCAACATGTTATTTTCATTATATCAACATTTTTTGGAGCAATTGCCGTACTCGCATCTTTGTTCCAGACTCTTCAAAACAAAGCTTTGTTTAACAGGGAAATAAGTAAATTAAGAAGCGAATATTTGATCGAGAGAGGTTCAGGTTCTGCTGAGCATGATTTAAATCCAAGAAATAAAAATCCTTTTTCCGAAAGAGAACAGGAATTTATTAATAAACGACTTCGTAAATATAACATTAATATTTTGATTCATATTGTTTTTATTATTTTGCTTGGTGTGCTATTATTTCAGTTAGTATAACTCGGACTAAAATTACCCGAGTAGCGAATCTTAAAAGGAGTATTTATGAAATACACAATTGAAAAGGGTGCAGAATCCCTTGAAATCAAAATGGCATTTACCAAAGAAGAGTGGAGTGATGCCATTGACAAGGCATATAAAAAGAACTCGGGCAAATTCAAAGTTCCAGGCTTTCGAAGTGGAAAAGTCCCACGCAAGGTAATCGAGAACACATACGGTGAACATATATTTCACGAGGATGGTGTAAGTGAGGCTTTCTTGCCTGCTTATAATACTGTTCTTGCTGAAAACCCAAATGTCGAGCCGACTGACTATCCGACAATTGACTTCAAGTATCTTGATGAAGGTATAGAGATTACAGCAACTGTTGATGTACTGCCTGAGTTTAAACTTGGCAAGTACACAGGGCTTGAAATCAAGCGTATGGATGTTAAAATTGATGAGAAGAATGTTGACGAGTACCTAGAAAAATTACGTGCAAGTCGTGCAAGACAAGTCGAAGCAAAGCCTGGACACAAAATTGCAAACGGTGATATTGCAATAATAGATTTTGTGGGCTCAGTTGATGGCATTGAATTCCCAGGCGGGAAAGGTGAAAATTACGAACTTGAGATTGGAAGTAATTCGTTTATCGACACATTTGAAACACAACTTGTCGGTTCAAAAGTCGATGATGTTATTAACGTTAATGTAACTTTTCCAAAACAATATCATGCGACTGATCTTGCTGGGAAACCTGCGTTATTTGTTGTGACTGTCAAAAAAATCATGCAAAAAGAATTGCCCGAGTTAAATGATGACTTTGCAAAAGATTTGAGTGAATTTGCAACAATGAAAGAATTTCGTGCGGACGCAAAAGCAAGAATTGAAAAACAAGCAGAAGCCGAAGTAAAACAAGAAAACGAGCAACGACTTGTAAATAAAATTGTTGAACAAACAAAAATCGAGCTTCCACAAAAAATGATTGAAAGACAACTTGACCATATGATGTATATGATGGAATCACGCCTTGGACAACAGGGTGCTACACTTGAAATGTATGCTCAGTATACAGGAACAACGGTAGACGCAATGCGTGAAGCACAAAGAAAAGAGGCAGAGAATGTTATTAAAACAAGACTTGTAATTGATGAAATTGTTAAAAAGGAAAGTCTTGCTGTAACAGAGGAAGAAATTGATGCTGAGATTGATAAATTAGTCGAAGCAACGGGCGGAAAGAAGAGTGGGTTCAACACAAAAGATAGACGTAACTATATAAAAAATGACATGATGTATTCAAAGGTTTTAAAATTCTTGGAAGAAAAGAATAAATTTGTTTAATCTTCTTTTAATTTAAATTTACCCATAGCATCAAGACATTGCACGGAAGATGCCACACCAAGGGCTATTTGCCCAAGACCTGCACTTGTTGATGCTTCTGAATTAATAATTGTTGCAATACCCATCGTTGCCGGCAACATATTGGCAACAAGAACAAAAGTTGCTAGTTTCTTTTTTGTATTGGTCGAAATTATATTTTCCGCGGCAAGTGTGTTTATTGTTGTCGACGATGCAATATTAAACAAACCAATCCCTGTGGCTGTTAATCCTGTTTCGCTTATTATTCCATGGATTCCCGCAAACATTGTCAATGCATTGGCACTCAAAACACACTTTGTCTTTTTTGTCATGGTAATGTATATGCCTGCATAAAAGTTTAGTTACTTTTGACAAAGATTTTATGCTAGATTTATTAAATCTATGATATAATATTGGATATGAACTTTTTAAAGTTAAGGAGGATTTAACATGCTTGTACCAATGGTTGTTGACCAAACTGGTCATGGGGAGAGAAGTTACGATATTTTTTCAAGACTTCTTGAAGACAGAGTAGTTTTTTTAAATGGTGAAGTAAATTCACAAAGTGCGAACTTGGTTATTGCGCAACTTATATTTTTGGAGGCAAAAGACCCAACAAAGGACATAAGCCTTTATATTAATTCACCAGGTGGTTCAGTAAGCGATGGGCTTGCAATTTTTGATACCATGAATTATATCAAGTGTGATGTGTCAACAATATGTGTAGGAATGGCGGCAAGTATGGGTGCGTTCTTGCTTGCGGCGGGTGCACCTGGTAAGCGTTATGCTTTACCAAACAGCGAAGTCATGATTCACCAGCCATTGGGTGGCGCGCGCGGGCAGGCTACGGATATTGCTATTCAAGCCGAGCATATACTTAAATTAAAGAAGAAGTTAACCGAGATTCTTGCCGAGAATACTGGACAACCGCTTGAAAAGGTTGCCGCCGACTGTGAACGTGATTATTACATGGGCGCAAAGGAAGCACAAAAATACGGCATAATAGACAAGGTGTTTTCAAAAAGATAGAAAAGACTATAAGCATAAAAGGTAGATGATATGATTTCTAATAGATGTTCGTTTTGTGGAAGAGGTGAAAACGAAGTTAAACAAATGATTAAAAGTCCAGACGGTCGGACATATATTTGCGATGTTTGTGTAATCACAGGGGGCGAGATCGTAAAACGTGACAGGCGTAATTCAAGTTCCGAACCCGAACAACTTGATTTGCCGACTCCTTCACAAATCAAAGCAAAATTGGATGAATATATAATTGGACAATCTGATGCAAAAAAGGTATTGGCGGTTGCGGTATATAACCATTATAAACGTGTAAATTTTAATACAAAGAACGCACAGGAACTCCGACTTGGTACTAAGAAAAGTAAAGCCGAGGAAAGTGCAGAAATAGAACTTGAAAAAAGTAATATTCTTATGATTGGACCGACTGGTTGCGGAAAGACTTTGCTTGCACGAACACTTGCGAAAATTTTGGATGTTCCATTTGCAGTTGCCGATGCTACTGCATTGACCGAAGCGGGTTATGTTGGTGAAGATGTCGAAAACATATTGTTAAAGTTAATTCAAGCGGCAGATTACGATATAACACGTGCCGAGCGTGGAATTATCTATATTGATGAAATTGACAAGATTGCAAAAAAAGGTGAGAACCGCTCGATCACACGAGATGTATCGGGCGAGGGTGTTCAACAAGCATTGTTGAAAATTATCGAGGGGACTGTTGCCAATGTGCCTCCACAAGGCGGACGCAAACATCCTAACCAGGAATATATTCAAATTAACACAAGCAATATTTTATTTGTTCTTGGTGGTGCATTTGTTGGGCTTGAGAAAATTGTCTCGGCTCGAATTGGTGGTACAAGTCTCGGGTTTGGTGCAAATATCAAACCACCTATTACCGAGAGTAGTGAAATTTCAAATATAAAAGATGTCAACCCAGTAGACCTTGTGAAATTTGGTCTTATCCCTGAATTTGTTGGACGTGTACCAATCTTGGTCGGATTACAAGCTCATGACAGGGAAGCACTTGTTAAAATCCTTACGTTGCCAAGAAATGCACTTATCAAGCAATACAAAAAAATGTTTGCAATAGATGATGTCGAGCTTGATGTGTCTGATGATGCAATTGAACGCATTGCAGACATGGCGAACGAATTGAAAACGGGTGCACGTGCGCTTCGAACAATTATGGAAGATTGTATGCTTGATATAATGTACGAGGCTCCAAGTAAAAAGAACGTAGGTAAAATCATGATATCAAAGGAAGTCATAGATAAAAAAGCAAAACCAGTTTACGAGATAATAGAAAAACCAGAAGCCAAGCAAGACGATGAACCAGAACCCGAAACAAAGAAAAAAAGTGCGAGTTAGTCGCACTTTTCTTTCACGACCTAGGAATTTAAATTCGCCTTTTATGACTTGGTTATCACAAAACTTCTATTTCGTCTCTTAAGCCTTGGATATCTTGAACATTCGAAAATTGTGGAATGCCTTTTTCTGCATATGTTTGCATGACTTTATTTGCCGCATCCAATGCAGACAAGAACGCATTATAATTTGCCGCACTTTCGGCATCTGCGTTTGTGTGATGGGCTTGACATAATTTCTTGGCATGATTGATAATTGCTTCGGGTGTAATGCCTGCAAGTTGACTATATTTTTCCATAAGAATATTTATGATTTCATTTTTAAATTTGCTAATGCATCACTTTTTGTGTAAAATATGATTATGATTAAATCCGCAAAATTTGTGAAAAGTTGTCCGACCATTGAACATATTAGTGATATCCCAGAATTACCGCAGATAGCCTTTGTAGGGCGCAGCAACGTCGGTAAATCCAGCCTTTTAAATATGCTTGTAAATCAGAAAAAGCTTGCCGTGACGTCACAGACGCCTGGGCGGACGCGATTGATTAACTTTTTTGAGGTTAAGTTCTCACGTGAAAAAGGTGTTGATGAAGATATTCACTTTGTCGATTTACCAGGTTATGGTTTTGCGGCGGCATCAAAGTCCATGAAATATGGCTGGGGCGAGAATATTACCGAATACCTTGTAAAATCGCAACAACTTGAATTGGTGTTTATACTTTTAGATATTCGTCATTTGCCAAGCGAACTTGACCTTGCTATGTTGCATTTTCTGCAAAGCCATGGAATTCCGTTTTCTATTCTTGCTACAAAGGTCGACAAGATTTCACGTTCTGAATCATTAAATCTTCGCAGAAAACTTGCAAATTCAATAGGAGTAGGTGAACGTGACATTATAATGACAAGTTCAAAAGGAACCCAAGGAAGAGTAGAAGTTTTTGCAAGAATTCAAATTGCGATTAATACAGAAGCCGCGGAGTAAGCAGACCTAAAGCAATTTATCACGTTTACTAACTAGTGAAAAAATTTATATTTTTCTCATTAAACACTTAACATGAAACGTACAAAAAAAAGCCCTTTCGGGTTTTTTTGAATGGGGTGGACAATGGGGATCGAACCCACGACCTCAGGAACCACAACCCTGCGCTCTAACCAACTGAGCTATGTCCACCACGATACATATATTATATGGAAAATATATCACCCTTGTCAAGTATTTATGGTGTTAATCTTAGTGCAAAAAAGTACTTGTAATTTGTTGAATTATGTTGTATATTATTTGGTATCAACATTACATGACTCATTAGCTCAGTTGGTAGAGCACCTCACTTTTAATGAGGGTGTCCCAGGTTCGAGTCCTGGATGAGTCACCAGATTTATCTGCGAAAGAGTTTTCGGACTCTTTTTTTTCTTGACAAATCGTACTTGAATGGAATATAATTACGGTAGACATGAACTATATAAAAAAGTTGACAGCATTACATCATCATCACGTGGGATTGCCATGTGATGTATTTGGTGTGGTTATGACTTTGCATAGATAAATTAATCGACACTTTTATTAAATAAATCATATGCCGCAATCCGAAAGTTACTAGGGTTGCGGTTTTTTGTATGACCTGTTCGCAAAGCGAACATTGGGTGTTAATCCTTAATGTCCAAAAAGGTCATAAAAGCTTTCAAAGAAAGCAACTAAGTTGACCTTTTTATAGCTCATGTCAAAATTAAAAGGAAATATTATGAATCAAAAATTATCAACAGAGAGCACACCGAACTTTGAAACAAAAGGAGATACCGAAATAGTATTAATATCCGAGGATGGTAGGCCTCTTAGGGCTAAGTTATGTACAATGTCTTGGGGGAATGTTATTTCAGTTAAGGATAATGGTAGACCATTAAATATGACAACTTGTGGCCGTGGTCAATCATTTATAATTGATGAAGACAATTCTTTAATACCAGTAAGATTTGAATCTTCACAATCAATACACTAGTAATGAAGTGCATCCATATAATGAACCATGGACAAAGCAACCGAGTTGATTGCACTTGCAAGTACCGTGTCAATCGTTATTTCAAAAAATCTGTCACCCGAGGAATTAACAAGGTTAAGCGAATTCCTCGGGTTATTGCGACATAATCTAGATGTTGTACGACATCAAAGGGCAAGAGAAATACATAGAGAAAAAAAGTCGACCGAGTGATTATGTCATCCTGAACATAGTGAAAAATTAGCGAAGCGATATTTTTTTAACCTTTTCGCTTGACTGTGTTTTAAAAGGGGAGTATAATACTTGTCATGCGGGAGTAGTTCAATGGTAGAACTATAGCCTTCCAAGCTATTAGCGAGGGTTCGATTCCCTTCTCCCGCTCCATGATCCGCCTAGATTGTTTATGATTTAAAATAGTTTTTACGTCGGCGGGTTACCAGATCAAATGCACTTAGTTGATGCAAGATTTGAAACACAGCATGCGGCTGTGGCGAAATTGGCAGACGCGCTAGACTTAGAATCTAGTGGGAGACCGTGGGGGTTCAAGTCCCTCCAGCCGCACCAGAATTAGATTGAGTATTTTTTGAATTTCTATTTTCAATTTCTTTATTAAAAAAATGCAATTCTTCAGGAACATTATATAAATAAGAAATTATTATACTTACAAGTTTCAATAATCGTTTAATTTGCCATTTATCAAATTCAATCTCATTATGTGCACCATCATTACCTATCTTTCTCATTAGGGTAGCTATCTCTTTTATATTTGCTGGAAAGATATTCGTATTGGAAAGCTCTTCAATCATGTCAACAAGTTTTGCAGACTTAGCACCCTTATCAATGCATATTAATTCCAAAGTCCTACGAAGTGATAGTGCACAAATATTCAAGTCAACATGCAATGTCTTTTCAGCACTACAAAAAGCTGTGAATATATTTTTGGGAACGCCTTTTTCATTTATTATAAGCTCTGGATATATTATAGATTCTTCTTCAGTTGGGTCAAAGAAATCAATTATTGTCAGATCACTACAAATCGGACATTGCAATATTGTACCAGTAGAAATAGGACCATAGTCATCATGATATTCTGTAGTAATATCAGAAATTAAAACATTATGGAAACCTTTATTTCCACAATGTCTACATTCACAAATTTTTTGTTTTCTATCCATAGTACTCTAGCATAACATAAAAAATTTAATTGCCAAAAGATATACTCTTGAGTATAGTTATCATTAGGAGAATCGCAATGAGAAGAATGAAACTGTTGATTATATTCGGGGTTATTATTGCCTTTGGTCTTGGATTGATTGCAATTGGTTTTGTTGTAAGGGATAGCAATGCTTATCTGGTTCGCAATGGGGTATCTGTTACAGCGACCGTTATAAGACATGAAGATGCTGGTGAGGGGACTCGTGCACATATAATGAGATTTTATTTTAATGATGAACCTTTCGAGGTAAGGTCATCTTCATCAAGTTCACACCCTCCTCGGATCGGTTCGGAGATTCGTTTATTGATTAACCCAAATGACCCAAACGATTTCCTTGAACCTACATTCTTTAATTTGAATGCTCATTGGATAATCTTTGGTTTTGGTGGGGTAATGATACTTGTTGGTGGGGTTTTATTTGCAAGAGAATTTATCGGATTTTAAGCCCTTTAATGACAAAATTTGCATACTCATAAATTGATGAATAGTATTAATTCTTTGCCGTTTGCATAACTTAATAACAGGTTATGAAATCATTGAAAATTATCTCAGACGAACGTTTTGGTTCCAGCCTTTTATATGTAAAAAGGCGATTTGAAGCAATTGATAGCACCTTGGTTGAAGTAACCGATGATGGTCTAGAAATCTCGTGTACATTCGAAAAAAATAGTAACGAAATCCAAGCAATAATCAAAGATATAATCTCGGAAATTGTTGTCACAGATTGCAAAGCATACTTTATCAAAAGTAATATAAATTTACCAACCCATGACCAAATCGGAGTCACAGCATTCCTTTGCGCACTATGCGAATTTGACCGAAGCACAGACAAGTTGCTTGCAACAAGTCTTATTAAATTATCACCCGTATTTGTAATAGGAAGTTTTTACGATTTTTGTCTTGACGTATTAAAGAACAGGTGGAGTGAAGTTTGTATGCTTGCAAATGAAAATTTACCTTTCCTTTGTTGTCCAAAAACTTTTTCCGAGTTGCTTGGATTTTTAATTTCAAATGTAGAATCAGCCGTGTCCGAAGTATATTTAAAACACGAAAAAAAAGGCGTCACAGTCGTAGATCGACATATGAAGCCAATTGATCATGTTTATGTGAACGAGGCATTGCCCAATGAATTAAAAGTGATTTCTATTCTTGTGTCCTTGAACCCAAGACGAATTTTCATGCTGGACGAGGATTGCCAGCTATATCAAAGGATAGCTGAAATCTTTGGTTCAAATGTCGCAAGAAAACCTATAGCAACACAAGATATCAAGACTTTTTTTCTTTACTAGGTTTATTGTTTTTAACAGATTTTTCAGGTTCACGCTCTTGTTTTACCGTATCTACTGGTGCTTCTTCAATAGATTGAGTCTTTTTTGAATCACGAACCATGAAGCTGAAAAATACAAGCAATCCTATGAAAATTAAGGCACCAATGATTGCAAGTGTCAATATCGCTTCGGTTGACATTGATATGGAAATTAATAACATATTCATGCCTTAATTATATGCGTGACTTTTCATACTGTCAACTCTTCTCTTTGACAATTTGTTTAATTTACATTATAATATGCCAATTATGAGCAAAGAACTTAACCATAGTGCCGCACACCTTCTTGGGATGGCGGTTAAAAACATCTTTCCAACAGCAAAGCTTGGAAATGGAATAGGCGATGAGGACTCGTTCTATTATGATGTTGATTTTGCAACTCCGATAAAGAACGAGGACTTGCAAAAGTTAGAAGGCGAGATGAAACGCCTTATAAAATCTAATTTGCCAATTATATGCAGAGTCGAAAAAACCAAGACAGAGGCAAAAAAGCTTTTTGAAAAAAGTGGAGAGATTTATAAAACGGATTTAATCCCAGACATGACTATTGACGACAAAGTCATGTTTGTTAAAATTGGCGATTTCCTCGACCTTTGTGTTGGTGGACATGTTAATTACACAACAAAAATAAAGGCATTCAAGTTAACTAAAATTGCTGGTGCTTATTGGCGTGGAGATGCCGAGAATAAAATGCTTACACGTATCTATGGTGTTGCATTCAGCAACAAAGCCGAACTCGATGAGTACGAGGCAAAACAAGAAGAAATCCGCAGACGTGACCATAACCGTATAGGACGCGAGCTTGATTTATTTACAACGGTAGATATCGTAGGACAAGGTCTGCCACATATGATGCCAAAAGGTTCAAAAATTCTGCAAGTTCTTCAGCGTTTTGTCGAAGACGAAGAAGAGAGACGTGGGTATCAACATGTAAAGACTCCACTTATTGCAAAAAAAGAACTTTATGAACTCTCAGGACATTGGCAAATGTACAAGGATGGAATGTTTGTTATTGGGAATGAACTCTTTGATGAAGAGGTGTTTGCTTTATCACCAATGACATGTCCGTTTCATTTCTTTATTTACAAAAATTCTATTCGAAGTTACCGTGATTTACCAATTCGTTATGGTGAAACAAGATTATTATTCCGAAATGAAAACAGCGGTGAAATGCATGGCCTTACCCGTATGCGTCAATTTACATTAAGTGAAGGACACATTATTGCAAGGTATGACCAAATTCAACAGGTTATTGATGAATGTCTTGATCTTACAAACTTCTTGATGAAAAAAATTGGGATCCAAGACAAAGTTTCATACCGTCTTTCAAAATGGGATCCAAAGAACAAGAAAAAATATATGGGAAAAGCATCGACTTGGGAACAAAGTCAAGATGAATTGCGAAAAGTACTTCAAAGGCATGAACTCCAATTTGTCGAAGCCGATGGCGATGCGGCATTCTATGGTCCAAAAATTGATATCCAAGCAACAAACGTGCATGGCAAAGAGGATACAATTATAACTATCCAACTTGACTTTGCACTTGCCGAGCGCTACGACATGACATACATTGACGAGAACGGTGATAAACAACGACCAGTAATCATCCACAGAAGCTCTATCGGTTGTTACGAGCGTACGCTTGCAATGTTAATTGAACACTATGCGGGTGCGTTTCCAGTATGGTTGGCACCAACCCAAGCCGTTATTATGGGAATATCAAACAAGCAAGACGATTATGTTGAAGATGTTTATAAAAAGCTTATGTATTCTGGTATCCGAATTGAACGCGACATTCGTGCGGAAAAGGTCGGGAAAAAGATTCGTGAACATACATTGTCCAAAGTTCCATATTTAATTATTGTCGGTGAACAAGAAGTGGAAAAAGGCAATATCTCGGTAAGAACCCGCGAAGGGGAAGACAAAGGCAGCATGTCAATTGAAGAGTTTATAAGACTTATCAAAGATAATTAAAAAAAAGAGCCATATGGCTCTTTTAAATTTAAGATTTAATTAAGTCTTTTTCAAAATCCTGAAGCGTTATCTTTGTACCTTCTGGAACAACCATTGTTCCTATATTCTGTGTATCACCACAATCTTGGCAAACGTTATCCGCAGTATATTGGAATTTCTTCTCTACAGGTATTGATGCACGTAACCCAGAACCATAAATTGGTATACAGCTTATATGTAATCTGCCTTTTGGTTTACAAATTTTCCCGTCGAGCGAACAAAGCTTTTTTGTGTTTTCCATAACTAATTTTACATTGAAGTGCGTAAAAAGTCAATGAGCTACACATAATATGTAATGAAAAAATTTTTGAAACTAGGTTTTATTATTGGAATTGCATCAATATTGATTTGTGGAGTCATTGCAACAAACCAGACGGCATTTTATGTCGACGCAACATCCACAAAAGCCATAAGCTGGGGGTTAAAGCCAAATACAAAGGAAATGACTCCAACACCGCCAGACGGAAGTGCCGAGTTGCTTGCAAAATACGATGGTATGTTTGTTGGGGATACTTCTAAAAAAGAAATCTATTTGACTTTTGACCTTGGGTATGAAGCAGGGTATACAGCCGCAGTCTTGGATATATTAAAAAAACACAATGCACGGGCTATATTTTTCCTTTGCGGAAATTATTTGAAAGAAGAAGAACTTGTGAACCGAATGATTAATGAAGGGCATACCATCGGTAATCATACAAACCATCACAAAGATCCAACAAAGCTAAATGACGATGGCATACGCAAAGACATCATTGATTTCAAAACAAAGTTCGATGAGAAATATAATGCAAATCGTGAAAAAAAGATTGCTATGAAACATTACCGTCCGCCGTCTGGGAAATTTAATGAGCGTACACTTGCCATTGCAAAGGAAGAAGGACTTAGAACAGTTATGTGGAGCGGAGCAATCGTAGACTGGTTCAAAAAGCCAATTGACCCAATAAAAAGTTCAGATAAAGTGATTTCAAGAATTCACCCAGGAGCAATCATGCTTTTCCATATTGCAAATTCGGGCATGCCAAAAATGTTGGATATCATGATTCCGCAATTAATTGAAAAAGGTTATTCAATAGGCGATGCGGGGGAGTTGTAAATTAATTTTCTCTCAATGCTTGATAGGCGGCTTTTGAAACTTCCGTTCTTATGCCCTCATTATTCATTTGGTCCATAACTTCATAAGAATACATAACAATATCTTTGTATTCAATATCATAATACTTTGAAATAATTTTGATATAAGAGTCGGGAGTCTTCCACCAAGACTCGGGACCTGGCAATTCAAGATTTGTCCATTCAAAACCAAATCTAAACCAGATTTCTACTGCTTTTTGCCAAGTTTGCGGAGTTTGTAAATTTTGTTCCATATTTTTGATTTTTGATGGTGGTAAGTCCCATCAATTTGTTGGTGGAGTCTATAAGGTCTTCGACCTTGAGAATTAAAGATGGAACCAAGTCCACCATTAAGAATGGTGGAGTCTATCGGACTTGAACCGATCGCCTACTGCGTGCAAGGCAGTCGCTCTACCAGATGAGCTAAGACCCCATGGATATTTAAACAGTCTAGCTCATGATTAATCATTAGTCAAGAACTTATTCTGTTTTGGCAGGGGCGGCTGGATTTGAACCAACGCATGTCAGAGTCAAAGTCTGATGCCTTACCGCTTGGCGACGCCCCTACGAGTGCAACGAGTAGGAGCGAGCCGATATATGGTCAAACCATAATGCGGCATGAGTGCCAACGATTTCTCGCTTGGCGACGCCCCTGTGAACGGAGTGGAAAGTGCGAGCTATTTAAAGCAAAGCTCTTGCCCTCTACGACCTTATAAGTATACCACATTTATTATAAAAATCAACACATTTTTTAAAAGCGTTAAACTTATTTTACTAATCTCAGAAATATGATATTATGAAATATATGATTTTGAATTTGGTTATATTGATTGCTATTGCATTTGCGACTGGATTAATTTTTGTTTTGGGATTTAGACATTTTGAAAAGAGTAGTGTATTTGCGTTAAAGTTTTTGGCGGTATCTTTGATTATTTTGGAAATTTTCAAGTTTTTCTATAATGCATCTATTTTTCCAAGATATAACCCACCGATTGATGCCGAAGCTTTACCTATGGGAGATACACCCGCCGCGTATTTATCTCTTACAATTGTAACTTTGATCGGTGTTATGATGTTGTTTGGCGTGTTTATGAAAAGTGACAACAAATTTGGTGTAATCATGCGATGTACAGTTTTAATAGTAGCACTTGTCCCTATATTGTTCACAATATTTGATAACAGCGCATGGTATAGACCAAATGATACTTTTGGGTATTTGTTCGGTATGACGGATAGTGTGCAAATAGGAATGATTGGAGCCATTTACTTTGTCCAATGTGGTCTTGTTCTTGCGTCGGCATATTATTTGCTTCTTGGTAAGAAAAGAATCTCTGTTCTTGGGCTTGTTATCGGACTTGCCTTTGTTGGTGCGGTTATGGGGCTTGTCGGGCTTACAAATTGGTTGTGGGATACAAATTTCTTGTTCACACAAAGGTTACACGAAAACATTTTAGCAGTAGCCTTGAGCCTAACAAGTGTTATCGGGGTTTGGTTATTGAATTTTTTACTTTTGAAAAAGAACTCGGATAACACAGATGTAATCGCAACGGAGGTGGAATAATGTTTTTCAACGCAGGCGCATTTTATTATATCTATCTTGCAATATTTGCATCGATTACAATCGGTTTAATTGCATTGTTAATATGGAAGTTCAAGGGGAAAAGTTACGAACAAAAGCTTAGACCCATTCGGTGGCTGTTTTTCATTTTAGTAGTCTTAGAAATTGTTAAAATCTTTTGGCTTATCGCAATTAATGGGGCATTGCATCCGCTTCGTTTTCCAATCGTTTTTTGTAGTATTATTTTGTATGCTTGGCCAATGTTCATATTCAAAGCAAATCGCTTTTCAGAGGGGGCAAAGTCACTTGCCGTAATACCTGCCATAATTGCAGGTCTTGCATTTTTGATTATGCCAGGAGATATAAGCCCAGCACAAATGTACGCATCCGAGAGTACAATTACTGGGTTCTTTACATACGCACTTGCGGCTCATAGCTTTTTCTTTCATTGTGTTATGATTGGAATCGCCATTTATATGCTTGCAGTAGGTATTTACAAAATAAGAAAAGACAATTATTTCAGCGCATTTTTAACAATAAGCTTTTATTTAGCAATCGCAACATTCATAAGCCTTTTTATAAGAAGCAACATATCTATATTTGGTCCACAATCTGGACAGCTTGGCTTTTTATATAATACGGTTGGATATATACCTGGTCAACTTGTATTGGTCATAGCTTTATTTGGGGCATTCTTTGGCGTGCACAAGTTTGTTGGGCTATTCGACAGGAAAAAAGATAATGAAAGTAATGCATAAGAATATTTTACCAATAATTTCACTCGTATTAAATTTTGCTACGGTTGCATTGACATGTGTATGGTTTTTCAAAGATGGTAATTTCACAGGATCATTGTCCTCGCTTGGAAGAAGCAATGCATCTTTGTTCATAACATGGACAATTCTTGTGAGCGTAACCCTTATATTCACAATGGCATTGATAGCAAATAGACTTGGTATTAAATTTAAAGAACATGGGTTTTGGAGTTCGGTATTTTATTTATTTTTAATAACAGCAGGTCTTTCAAATATAATTTCAAACAGTTTTCTTGGACGAGACCCGACATCGATGGCTGTTCATCTTTGGTTCTCTTTGACTTTTGGCACATTCTCACTTTTCATTTTGGCTTTGTTGATGTTTCTTCTTATCATCAAGACAAAGAAATCATTACACATAATTATGTTTTGCGTACACGCAATTTTGTCAATTGTATTCTTGGTTACAATATTAGCATTTGACTTTCTTGCATTTTTCCAAATCCTTATGGTTATAATTGTATTCGAGTTTTTATCTTATTTAGTTTTCGAAACTTGCTTTCGAAAAAATTGTACAAAGGAAACACCCAGTTGCTTTGATTGTTTTTGAAGATAGTTTATTATAGAAAATATTACACAAGGAGAAAATTATGAATTTTGCAAAAACAATACTCGAAATAAGGAATGATGCAGGGCTTACTCAGGAAGAGTTCGCAAAAAAGATGTTTGTAACGAGACAAGCGGTTTCACGTTGGGAAAACGGAGGGACAACCCCTACTGTTGATTCATTGAATATAATGATTAATACTTTTAATGTTGATGCAAATGTTTTCTTTAAAGAAGAGCAAAAATGTCAAAGCTGTTCATGGCATTTGTCTAACTTTGAATATCTTGGACTTAATGAAGATGGTACGATACATGGTGAGTATTGTGCTCAATGTTTGCAAAAAGGTAAATTTGACGACCAATTTACACCAGAGGCAATTATAAATATGATTGTTGAAGAGGGATTGGATTTTTATAATACAGACCATAAAACTAACTATACAAAAGAACAAGCACGCGAAGTGCTAAATCAAGTCTTGCCAACATTGAAACGTTGGAAACAAGCCTAAGTAAACATGTTTAAATAAAAAGTCACGCTGGTGACTTTTTATTTAATTAAATTACTAAAAGATTTTCATCATCTTTTTTCATGCGCTTTATAACATATACAAGTGCAAAGAGGAGGAACATGGCATTTACAGCCGATGCAAATGCAATTATTTCAAAGGTACCAAATGAAAATCCACCTGATGTTGCCGCACGCAATACAAATTCAAAGTTGTCACTCCAGGCGGAATGGGTAAAGAATTCATTGTTGCTTAATGCACGAACTCGGACTTGGAATGTACCGTATCCAAGTTCAAGATACTCGACAATTTCTTCAATAGAAATTTGATTTGCGACTGTGGTCATTGTTCCGTGTCCTATAACTTCAATTTCAAAACCATCGTTCACAGGATTAACAACAGTCTCCCAAATCAATGCTTCGTCTTGCAACATGAACAAGTTAATCGGTCTATTCAACACCGCAGGCTCTACCACAAATGTAACAGTATTACTTAATACCGAGTCTATAAAATTAACGCCGTCTGCAATTGTTTGGACTCGAATTTCATGCGAACCAATTCCAAGAGTGTACCTGTTTAAATCAAAGAATGGTGTTGAAGAATTTGTTACTTGCCCAATTCGTGTTACTCCGTTAAAGATATCAAATCGGGTAGCACCAGTAATCCATGTCCATGAAACACGGTTTTCATTCAAACTTATTGTCGGTGCGGTGATTGGCAGAGTAGGCTCTTCGAATGTAAGTGTGAACGTTCCTGAACCAGGAAGAAGTCCATTCTCGATCCTTCCAGGCACGCTTAGAAAGAGTGTGAATTGCTCACCGTCATCGAACCCCTCGAAGTTAGAAAAGCTGTGCAGTCCGAATGTTGCCGCTTCCCACGATCTGATTTGATGGTCGGGTCCACCGTTTAGTCGTGCAGTTATAAAGTTATTTGGATGAAATGCGTCAAATCGTGTTGTTAAAAGGAAATGCAGGTCTCTTGCATTCCAATTAAATATTCTTCCGTTTGCCGAGTCTTCTAACCTAACATTTTCTATGTTAATTGCACTTGGTGTTGCTTGTGTAAATGCTATATCGTGGACATTCGAATGTAAACAAGTAACGCCATTAGCCCAGGCTTGTATAGTTAAATTCGTACTAAACTGACCATCACCAAAATCATGTTCAAAGTTATTATTCAAAAAGATGTAATGATATCCGTTTCTTGTCATAACAAAGGTATCCATTAAACCTGTTGAAGAATTTTCAAGTTGCCCATTTTGATTATACAGCGCAATCAAACCAAGATGGCTCGGTATATTTTCACGTTGAATACGATATGCGATTGCATTTGGTACTGCGCGGAAACGAATATAATAGGCACCGCTGAACCCAATAGTTGGATCTGGGGCTGCCAATTGTTCGGGCGGGTACACAGGCAACGTATTTATGTCTATCTCAATCGATGGGAATGACGGAAGATACTCACTATTCCAACTTGGCATATTTATAAGGAAAAATGTATTTACTTGTGCATCTTGTAACCATCCTTCGATAGAGGAGATTGATTCAAATTCAAGACCAAATTGCCTATCAAATACACTATGCCACAAATAGAAGTTCCATTGGGGAATGTATGGAATCGCATAATGTATTGGTCTTACAAAGCCCCATTCTACCGTTGATGTGCCTGTGTCCCACACAGCATGATTGTTTATTATTCTTATGTTTGTAGGAGTTTGCAGACGTTGTCTTGTTTCTGTAAATACAATCTCGGTTGGCTGAGCAAAGTCAGTCTCCCAAGCATGCACACATCTTAATCCTTGTTCAACTCGTATATTATGGGCTCCTGTCACCCAACCTTCCCAATCTTGCCATCTGTCGAAATTGTTGGTAAAGTTTTGTAAATCAAACCCAGGTTCCCATGAGCTTTCACGCAATAGGAAATCCGAGCCATTTGGTCTTTCCCAATAGAACCTGCTGATGATTGACCATAATGGACTTATGTTCGTTGGTGTGTTGGTAATTGAAATATTTGTTCCATTGGTTATTGTTACTTGTGGTGCGTCTAGCCATCGTGCATGAACAGTCATACCGTCCGCCATTTGACTTGCGGAAAGTTGCTCTCCATTTGGTGTTGCCGACCATTGAATAAAGGGATGAAGTGCTTTTGTTGGAGTAGGCAAGACGTTGGGGTGCAAAACCGAAATATGTAACGGGGCAATTGCAAGTCCACCATGTGTGTTGAAGTTAATTGTCATATCGGTAATCGGAACGATATAAATATGAAATCTTGTATTTTGTTGCTGTGCTATTCTATTAAATTGGTCAAGTGAAAGATTATTAAATGAAATTTGAGTCGAAAAAATTCCTGTCTGTATACTATGATAAAGGTTTTGGTATTCTACTGGACCAAAGTGATGTCTTGCTTGACTAGAATGAGATTCTCCACCGAAAACAAGTCGATAACCAGTCGGAACAACGGCATCTAATGTTATTGATCTTGTTGATGAATCAATATGGGTGAATGTAAGCTCTACTGGATGGTCGGTAGTTTCACTTGAACTGAAATGAGGTATAAACCCCCAAAAGTTATTCGAACTCGGCAAGCTTCCATCAAGAATTCTTATACTTATATTTTCTTGGTCAACTTTGTCACCAACAACAGCTGCAGCCTCGATACCAATCGGCATCCGAAAGCTTAGAAGGCTGAAGACAAGTGCCACAATTAAAAAGAAGCCACCAGACATACCAAGAATTAATGCGTTTTTTGTTTTTTTGTTATTACGTCCTGATGGACCTGCATCATCGGCTATTATATTTCTTTTGTTCATATGTTACCTCTATACTAATACAATAGTATCATTCAAGTCAAACCATATTATACTTAGCGGACTACTCAAGAGTGGGCGGTCAATGAAACAAAAAAACCTCGCACGAGGTTTCTTTGTTGGTTGGGCTGAGTGTAATATCCGCCTACGGCGTTTGACATTAAGGCAAAACCTATTCAAAGTGTCTGCTTTGCAGACAGGTCTTCGAATCACCGACCACCTATGAATAAAAGCGGTGGGTGGCTTCTAAGAAAAAAAACCTCGTATGAGGTTTCTTTGTTGGTTGGGCTGAGTGGACTCGAACCACCGACCACCGCCTTATCAGAGCGGTGCTCTAACCAACTGAGCTACAGCCCAACAATAAGGGGAGTTTACACCTGATTTCAGAATATGTCAATAAAATTTTTATGCAAGTATTAAACTTGTACTTGCTTTTTCGATTTAATAAAATGTGTTGTTTTTACAACTCCATAAGCAATAATACAACCAGCCGTTGCTGTAATAAGTTGGTTAATACCCATTACCGTCCACATAGCAGTCGCGGCAGGGGTTGGAAATACACCAAATGAACGTAGAATAATAAATACTCCGAAAATAATTCCGACCTTTGCGCCTATACCAATGATAGCAGCAATGCTGTAACGAAGCTCAGTATGCTTCAACTTTTTCGAAGTAGGCTCATTCTTGTAAAGAGGGGCAGGTTCTTGTTTTTTGATGCCTTGGTTATAAATAAATTTGAATGCAAGGACAAGTGCAGTATTGCCAAGCCAAATCGCTGGAACCATATAGAGCATAGGAAGTCCACCTACTGCAAACCACAACCCAAGAGCAATCGAGGATATACTTGGCAACATTACAAGAGAAATCACTTTTACCCATCCACGGACTTTGATTGCTGCAAGAACAAGTGCGGCATTAACGGCGGGACCCACAAAGAATTGATGATTCCTTCCAAAAAAGCTGTCTGATGAAATGTATGTACTGTTGATCAATGGTATTGCAAAACAAAGAATTCCTAGTGCAAGAGCAATAGACACAAATACGATTGTATCAACATATTTACGAGTTGTATGTGTATGTAGTTGACTCATTGTTCCCCCAATGTTTAGTTAAATTATATATATATGGAAGCTTTTATTAAAATTGAATTTATCTATTATAGGTATAATAATGTAAGATTTTGTCGCAACATTTAACTTGACTTATTTTTAATTTAAAGAGAGAATACAAGGATAAGGAGATTATATATGAATGCAGTAGAAATTGTGATTATCTCGGTGCTTGTATTGCTTTTTGTTGGGATGATTGTATTACAAACACGCCGCAGAAGGTCGGTAATGAATGAACAAATGTCAATGATTGACAAACTTCGTCCAGGGATGAGGGTTAAAACGGTTGCTGGTGTTATTGGTCGCATTAAAGAGATACGTGAGGAAAATGCGAACCTGAAGACTGTGCTTCTTGAAACTGGGCATGGTTCACACACATCTTTTGCATTATATGATATTCAAGCAATTTTGGCAGTTCTTGACGAGCCTGGTGCGAATATTACCGTGTCTAATGTAACTATGGAAGAAACACCAACAAATGCTCCTACGTTCGAAGAAATGCAAGCACAAATTAATGATGGCTTTAATGCCGAAGACTTTGTAAAAAAGAGCAACTCAACACGTACTCCAAAGAAAAAGTAATTTTATAACTTGACTTCATTAACCGCTTCTGCCGTAACGGGAGCGGTTTTTTTCTTTCGATATAAAACAAAGCTTGTTATTACATATACTGTCATAAATGCGCCGACTGCGGGGTAGGCGTAAGCAATAATTGTGGAAAAGCCAAATAATGAAATTACAAATGCTATTAATGAAAATACGATTAATTTTGTAACAAGCTTTGTTTTTTCATTTTCAGTAAACGGCCATTTTAATTCTTTTGTAGATTCGCTTATGTTAAATAATGATATAACTTGGCTTGTGAATATGCTAAGGAATATTGTTGCTACTACAAAGAAACTGCTTGATAATCCGAGCAGCGGCATTGCGTCCATCGACCCTTGAATTGATGACATAATAACGAAAATGAATAGCGCTATTACAGTTACACTTGCAAAGATAGAGATCTTGATAGTTCGAGTCGAAAATTTAGTTCGAGCCTTGGTAAAAATGGGAAACAGCATACATGAATTCATACCAGAATAGATGATCGCCGCAAGAGCGGCACGGGGAAGGTTTATATGAGTCATTTGTGTTGCAGTAATATTTGGAATGGTAACCCAAAGAATAATGCCAAGAACAAAAAACATCAGCCATTTGTTCACCCATATTAATTTATCAAAACCAAAAATTATAATAAGAATTGCAAATGCAAGAGAAGCGATAGCGGTGGTGACTCCAGCAATTTGTGAAATTCCCGCAGTCATGGCAATAAAGAATACAAAATAAATCGGAATAAAAATCATTGCATTAGGTTTAAATCCGCGTTTATCCAGAACATATATAAGCAAAATATTTAATAAAAGAAACAAGCCAACCAAGATTGCTATTAAAAAGGGGGGAAGACCTGTGTTACCGAAAAATGATACAAGCTCGGCTCCCGTTGCAAACCCAGCACCAATAATCGAAGATATAATAAGAAAAGTAAGTGCTATCATTCATCACCTCGTTCGGTTCCAATAAACAATTTCATGAGATTAACGTTCGTCTTGACCTTTTGGTCGTTACCAAGCAGAAGACTGTTGTGCAAAAGACCTAGAATTATTGGTGGCAAATAAATATTTTCATCGATAAGACTCCTGTATTCCTTGTTGCTTTGTTCGATCATACCAAGGTTTGATAAACATTTTGCAATGAATATTCTTAGAGATATTTCTTTTTCTTTCGGATAATTTATGCACAATGGAAGTGCTTTTTTCGCTTCCTGAAGTGCTTGTTCAATTTTACCCTCGGCATTAAAAATCTCGGCACGCGAGATATAATATTCCAACATATTAATTGCACAAGTATTATGTGGTGGCTTCATATTATATAAGTATGAGTTATTCCGACAAAATACGACATGGAATTTAAATATTAAATGTTATTTATTTGACCTGACTATATTGACAAGAACTCCAATCTATGGTATATTAATGTAAGCCTAGTTCAACAATGTTGTCGATACCTAGTATAGAAAAATAAAATAGGGTATTGACAATTTTGGGAAATTATGGTAAGATAGACTAGACTAAATTTAAGGGGGAATTGCAAAATGAAAAAAATCTTACTTTTCACAGCAATCGGAATCTTTGTAGTATTTGGAGTCATGGCACTTTTCATGATTAATCTTAATTGGAGTGGTGTTGATGCTGCAAATCGTCCAGATGCAACAATCACAATTCGTTTCAGTAACGGAGTTATCGGAAACGAGCGTTTCAGCGAACTTCGCGTTGGACTTTTCCGCAACGATGACGGAGTACTTGAAAGTCGTGAGGAAAACGACCGTGCACCTGCTGCTAACACATTTACAAGATCAGGTTACACATTCTTGCATTGGGCACCAGCTGCTGCTGGGAACGTAGTTGAAGCAGGAGCATACATCCCAGGCGGAATTACACAAGACAAAGACGGAGCAATCATGTTCTTTGCGGTTTGGGAGCGTAACGTACAAACTACATTCAGAATTACACTTATCTGTAACGACAGACCAGGCATCACATTCGGAAGCTTTGACCACACAACAGGTAACCCAGTTGGAAGATCAGTAGCTGTTCCTACACGTACTGGATTCACTTTCCTTGGTTTCTATGACCACCTTGACCAAAGAGTATTCCTTGCCGATGGTCGTCCTGCATTCACAGGTAACTGGTTTATGACAAGCAACCACAACCTCAGAGCTGTTTGGCAACAAACTACATTCGCAATCACATTCGTTTGTAACGACAGACCAGGCGTAACATTTACAAACTTGGCATTTAACCACACAAGCGGTACACCAGTCGGAAGAAACATCACACCTCCTACACGTGCTGGGTTCACATTCCTTGGTTTCTATGACCACCTTAACCAAAGAGTATTCCTTGCCGATGGTCGTCCTTCATTCACAGGTAACTGGTTCATGACAAGCAACCACACACTTCGCGCTATGTGGACACCTGTTCAACAAACCACATTTACAATTACATTTGTTTGTAACGACAGAGCTGGAGTAACATACGACAACCTAAGATTCAACCACACAAGCGGTACACCAGTCGGAAGAAACATCACACCTCCTACACGTGCTGGATTTACTTTCCTTGGTTTCTATGACCACCTCAACCAGAGAGTATTCCTTGCCGACGGTCGCCCTGCATTCACAGGTAACTGGTTTATGACAAGCAATCACACACTTCGTGCTATGTGGAGAGCCAACTAACCGACAAATTATTACATCATTATCTTGGTCAACCGACCGTACAAATAGGACATGGAACACCATGTCCTTTTTGATATCTTGCCGACCAACTTAAAAGAGGCATTTTCAAAGTTAAGCTTTGATAATTTAAACGAGATAAGACTTCGTTCAAATCAACCAGTCATCCTTTGTATTAATGGTCGGAATTTTTTCCTTGCTCTGTCAGGAATAGTGACAGAGCCTACCTATGCAATCCGAGTTACGAAAACCGAGCTTGACACTTTGTTACATAAAGCAAGTAATTATTCAATCTATGCAGTCAACGAACAATTAAAACAAGGTTTTATAACAATAAAAGGTGGTCTTCGAATTGGGATTTGCGGCGAGGTTGTAGTCGAAAAGGATGAAATAAAAACAATTAAAAACATCCAAAGTCTTAATATCCGAATTCCACGAGAGGTACGTGGATGTTCATATCCTGTTTTGAATTACATATTTGAAAACCCAAGACCATTAAAGACACTTATAATTTCTCCGCCTGGGGCGGGAAAGACAACTTTTTTGCGTGACCTTGCATGGCAAATCTCGGACAAATACTATTTACTTAACACCTTGATCCTTGACGAGCGTGGTGAGATTGCCGCATGTCATCTTGGCGAGAATCAACTTGATGTGGGTACAAGCGATATAATTTCTGGTTCAAGTAAATCGTACGGTTTTGAAAATGGTATCCGAAGCATGCGACCCGATGTTATCATCACGGATGAAATTGCGACAAAAAGCGACATCGAAATGATTCGTCTCGCCACTCGAAGTGGTGTAAGTGTTATTGCAAGTGTCCATGCAAGTGGCATAGATGAAATCAGATTGAAGCCATATTTCAGCGAACTTGTAACCGAGCAAATTTTTGATAGGTATATTGTACTTGGAGTAAATGATGGTCCAGGTAAAGTTTTAGGCGTCTTTGACAAAAATTTGCAATTAATGGCTATGTAAGCTTAGTCTTAAATATTAGTCTTAAATATTTTGGTTTTGAATATGGATTGACATGGATTTTATTTTGCTCGTTGGTGTATTTTGTTGTTTTCTTGCCATTGGTGTATTTATCTATCTTTCCTATCGAAATAGAAAAGTTTTTTTCGAGAACTTGATTTCTTTTTGTAATCATTTGTTAATTGAGATAAGTTTTTCTAAAAACCAAATCGAATCTATCATCAATCGTTATTCTGGTAACTATTCAAAAGAATTCAGACATGTACTAGAAAGTTACCGAGATTTAATAACCACAAAATCCGATATAAGCCATGAAAACTTGAAATCAATTATGTGGATGAAACTTAAGCCTCATGAAAGTTCAGAGATTTCAAAATTTTTTTACGAGCTTGGACGACATGGTTCGCACGAAGAAGAAGAAAAGTTGCGTAATCAAATCGAAATATTTAAAACCTTTTTAACTTCATCCACGAATGCACTTCGCAAGGAGGCGTCTATTTATTTAAAACTCTTCATAATTATGGGAATAGCAAGTGTAATTTTGATGTTTTAAACAAGGAGTAACATGGGAATTGAAGTTATATTCAGAATAGCGGCAATAGGAATCTTAGCAGCAGTAGTATGCAGTATTTTAAAGCAAAGTGGAAAAGACGAGCTTGCAACTTTTGTGTCACTTGCCGCCGTTGTAATATCTTTACTTATGGTTTTGAATATGGTCGCCGATCTTTTTGATACTGTACGAAATCTGTTTTCTTTATAACAATATATCATGTTGAAATAAATTGTCGAATTCTCATCTTTGCTTTGAAATGAAACATGTACTAGGTTGTGGACATAGCACGTGTTATAGGTATTGCTTTGGCAACGACATTTGCCGTACTTTTACTTAAACCAACAAAGCCCGAAATCGCGGCACTTGTTTCGGTTGTAGGTGGTCTTCTTGTAATTATGATGTTTGTCGAAAGCCTGCAAACGATTATCGACAGTATGGCAAGCCTTATAAGTCGTACAGGAATTCGAAGCGAGTTATTTAGTGCGCTTTTAAGAATAATTGGTATAGGGTATCTTACCGAATTTGCCGCAAACGTATGTGATGAAGCAGGGAACACAAGCATGGCAAAAAAGGTAACACTTGCTGGTAAATTACTTATTTTAATCTTGGCGTTGCCGATTATTAATAATCTTATAGAAATAATTATCGGGGTGATGCCATGATACAGAACATATACGAACAACAAATAGCGAAGTACGAATCAAAGTATAAAAAAGAACAAGCACGAAAAGAAAAAAAGGAACAAAGTAAAAAATTCCGATCAACCAAGATTATAGTTTCTGTTATATTCGTAGCTTTGCTTTGTACTTTGTTTTTTATTCCAAATACTTCGTTCAACGTACTTGCAAGCAATTCTAGCACAGACGTTTCTGGCGAGTTACAAAATAATGTGAACAATATTCTTGGCGGAATTAACTTTGGTAATTTGGATGACATTCTTGCTGGGCTTGATGGTGGGTTGAACTTTTTCGGTGGTGACAGCTTCATGCAAAGGGTAGGACGTATTCTAAGCGGAGAATTCCAAGGCGATTATCCAAATATTGTCGGTGCATTGTTTGGATTATTTGGGGCGGCTGTTCTTAGTGTTTTTCCTGTAATTGCCTTGATTGTAGGTATTTCAATTCTAAGCGGTTTGTTTCAATCATTAAAACTTGAAAATTCGAGCGACGGCGTCAAAAGTGTTATACACTTCGTGACATATGCAGCAGTTGTTACCATTGTAATGGTCTTTGTTGGTGGGTTAACACTTACGGTCGGGCGTGCACTTGATTCGATGAAGCAACAGATGGATATTATTTTCCCTATACTTTTGACCCTCATGGTCTCTATCGGAGGAAACGCAGGAGCAAGCGTATACCAACCAGCGGTCGCGATTTTATCCAACGGTGTCATGCAGATTTTCTCTGCCGTTGTTATGCCATTGTTCATAATGACTCTTGTATTTTCGGTGGTTGGGCATTTGTCACCAAATACAAAACTAGATAAATTTGTCAGCTTTTTTACAAGTGCATTTAAATGGATTGTCGGAATAGTGTTCACGGTTTTCCTTGCTTTTCTCAGTATTCAAGGAATAACAGCAGGTGTGCATGATGGAATCTCAATACGTGCCGCACGGTTCACGATATCAAGCTATGTTCCAATTCTGGGTGGATATATAAGTCAAGGTTTTGACCTTGTGCTTGCGTCAAGTGTGCTTGTAAAAAATGCAATTGGGCTTGCTGGATTATATTTACTGATGGCTGTTGTACTTGCACCATTGTTACAAATAGTTGTGTTTTCACTTGGTCTAAAACTGGCAGCAGCCGTTACTCAACCAATTGCAGACGATCGCATCTCCAATTTTTTAACAAGTATTAACAAATCATTCGGTATGCTTGCCACCGTTCTCATAGGAGCCGCATTTATGTATTTCGTTACTATTGGTCTTGTTATGATTACAGGGAACGTGCTCTAGACACTATTAAAAGGAGGTACAAGTGACAAACTGGTTAATTGGGATAACTGGAATCATCGTCATCGGTGTGATTATCGAAATACTTATGACCGATTCAAATATGAGCAAATTCATACGAAGTATATTTGCGTTTTTCATTTTACTTGTCATTGTTGCCCCTTTGCCTGGATTTTTACGTAATGCCGAGGTCGGTGGTTGGGTTGATTATGACAGGGAATTGCTTGGGACTCTTAATTCAATGACCCTTGCGGCAACCCAGTCTCGCATTGAACGAGAACTTGGAAATGCAGGATTCATAGGTGTTCTTGTTACCGTTACGCAGGATACTAATTCGTCGACTTTTCAAATAGATAGAGTGTTTATAAATGCCTGGAATGTGCAACCGCCACAACCAAACATAAACGTGAGAAATGAAATCATAAGGATAGTTACATTGTTAACAGGAATTGATGAAGGGAGGATTATATATCATGCTTAGAATTAATAAAGATGATAACTTGCCAATGTCACAGAGTAAGGTTGTCGAGAATGGGACGGGTATGATTGATAAAGGTGGGGGCGATGTAGGAGTTTTGGAACAAAACTCCGCACCACATGTCTCACATGTGGTGGATTCACCACCAACGGTGGTGAATCACATCGCCCCCGCCGTTGCACCACCAAATTCTCGCCCAAGTCTCCTTAAAAGAATTCGCAAGATTAAACACATTGAAATCTATGCGGCTGTCGTTGTGATACTTATAATGGTTGGAATTTATGCGAGCAATTTCATGGGTGGGTCTGGTGCCGCAAATGATCCTTTGCGTATAGCAAAAGAAAACTTTGCACGAGAAAAAGAAGCCAAACTGGTTGCAACACTATCCCAGGTACAAGGTGCAGGCAGAATAAGTGCAATGGTAACAGTAGTAGGTTCAGAAACAAGAGAAATTGCATACAACGTCGAGGAACGCACGGTGACCCAAACTGGACCCAATGGACAGACAAATACAACTACTACACTTGTGCGAACTCCAATCATTGTAAACGGTCAACCGCTTGTACTTGTTACTATAAAACCCCAGGTTCGTGGAGTTGTAATAGTCGCCCAGGGTGCAAATGATTTAATAGTAAGATTGAATTTAATACGCGCCATCCAAGCACTTATCCCAGATAACACAGTCAGCATAGAAATTCTTGCAGGAAGATAAAAAAATCTAAATACTTTTATATATGAAAATTTGTGTCATAAGGTTACAAGTACAAGAATATCAATAGTCAAGACCAAAACCAAAAGGAGACATCATGGAAATTGTACAACAGCCAGCCCCAGAGAAAAAGGAAAGGCGAAAAATAAACTTAAGAGGATCGTTTGTAAGACGCAGAAAAGTTTTAATATTGACTGGTATGTTTGTTTTGCTTATCGTTACTGGATATCTTAACTTTGCGTTGAACAGTAACTCAACCCCAGTAGGTGGTGGCGGTGGAACAGGTCAAACAATGAACTCGTTCGCTATGCTTCGCCAAACACGTGATACCAACAGACAAATTCAAAAACTTGCACTTGAAAGTATTATAGCAAGTAACAATGTAACCGAAGCAGAAAGATCACAAGCAACAGAAACAAAGCTTGCACTCATTAATACTATGGAATTCGAAACAGCAGCAGAAGGACTTATAAAAGGACAAGGCCACCAAGACGCTGTAGTTCAAAAGAATAACGATAACGTAAACGTACTTGTAAGAACACAGGGAAACCTTACACCTAATGAAGTAACACAAATTCAATTAATTGTAGACTCGGTTCTTGGTCGAACAATGAATATCGAGAACATTACGGTAAGACCTGTTAACTAGTGGATTTGGTCAATTCCCTAGGTCACAAAAATCTCTCAAATCTGAGGGATTTTTTGTATTAAAAAAATCATTAGGATTATCTTTTTATAAATGTTATAAACGATTAGAGAGCAAATGAAAAAAAGAACTAAAATTTCAATAATCATGGCAAGCATTATTGTCCTTGTTGGCTTTAAAATGCTTTCATCCGTTGTATTTCTTGGTCTTGGACCATCACGGGCAACCGCTGATGATTTTTCATTAACAATTTATGTTCGGGAAGAAAACCGAATAGTTTCACGCGGGGGAACGGTTGAAATCGAAGTTACGTTAAGAAATAACACTTGGCGAGCACAAAGAACTTCATACGGCGTGCTTTTTTATCCATACATACCTGGTGTTTTTGAAGGTCGCACATTGGTTAGTCCTTGGGTTCGTATCCGTATGCCTAGGAATGGAATTATTCAAGAAACAATACCTTTACGTATATCCAATTCGGCAATTTTAGGCAAACATGATTTGTCTGTCGAGACTAGATTTGCAATAAATGCTAGAGGGGGTGGCGTTATTCAACAACCTGTAAGTGATTTTATTAGACAGATATTACCTGATAACCGTAGAATGATTATTATCAATTCAATGACAATCGAAATAGAAATAAAATAAAGGAGAAGAAAAATGAAAAAAAGAGTTAAAATTTCAATAATAATTGCAAGTATTATCGTTATTGTTGGATTTACTATGTTCTCATTCGTAGCATTTCTTGGTTTTGGACCAACACGGGCAACCGCCGATGATTTTTCATTGACGATTTATGTTCGGGAGGAAAACCGAACGGTTGTACGTGGAGAACGTATTTATATTGATGTGACACTTACTAACAATACTTGGCGGGCGCAGAGAATTTCTTATAGTGGACCTCTTTTTTCTCCGCGTATTCATGGGATAACAATAGGATATGAATGGACAAGTGGTCCTGGGGTTAGAATGCGTGTTTCAAATTCTATTCAGCAAAAAATCTATATGAGAATTCCAAATACAGCAGAAGTTGGATATTATGATTTATCAGTCATATCATTATTTTCACTAAACAGATCTGGTGTTTATGTGGGTGATTATATTCAATCAAACATAATTGAGATCAATATAATTTAAAGGAGAGTTTCATGAAAATTGGTTTATTTGTTAAAATAATGATTATTTCTATCTTGTTTGTTTCAGGGTTGGCAACATCAGGATTTGTTTTTAGAGACAGTAACTTAGAAACCCGCGGCGGTTATCATATTGATGAAATTAGGCAGATGACTAATACACAATCATCTGAAATGATGCGTGTACATACTCTAGAAAATGGTGTGATAACGAAAGAAATTCCAAAATGCGTAACTGACTTTTCTTCTTACTTCATGTCACCACTTGATACAGGTACTAGCATACCTATACGTCAAAGTGGCTTACCTAGAGAAGAAAGTATAGTAGTAGTTTTTTTTGGTGATGGGTTTACAGAATCAGAACAACAAAGGTTTGTTAATGTTGCCACAACTGCGGCTAATTATTTAGTTAATTTTTATCCCTTTAATTTATTCAAAGATTTGTTTACAATTTATGCGATTCAAGCACCTTCAAGAGAATCGGGTATGAGTATTCGATATACACCTATTAACTTTCCTTGGAATAGAGGTGAAGTAGATAATAGATTTGGGTCATATGCACCATTTATGAATACCATCCGTATGCCAAGATGGGGCCGCGATCAAGTTCGGGGTTTAGCAGAATACCATACAAATGGTAATATGGATATGATTCAGGTCCTAGTAAATTCTTCTCGATTCGGTGGTGCTGCTTATCATTTAGAGCATGGGCTGCCGACTGTAAACCCTTTAGTTACTATTGCAATGACAACTATACATCATCATCAAGGTGGTTGGCGCAGAACCATGATTCATGAATTTGCTCATTCATTTGGCGGGCTAGCAGATGAACACAATGATATGTACCCGTTTGAGACCGCAAACATGACTGCCGAACAAAATGATGATAACGTCAGATGGAGACATTGGATTGGTCACGGAAGAGGACATACGGGTAGTGCCATTGGAATTTACAGAGGCGGTAGACATGCACCAAGTGGATGGGCGGTTCCGAATAGCAGGGGAACTTGTCTTATGTCAACAGCACCATTGTCAACACTTCTTGGAAGTAACAATAGTTTTAGTGCAGTAAGTTCATCCGAGCTTGTTCGGCGGATGGCACAGCATCATGCGGGTGAATTATTTATGAATGGTACGCATTCTACTTTTGCTCATCCAACCAACTTTACAATACCATTCGGCACACATCGCATATTACCATATGCATTTAATGCAAACACAAGATTGCAGAATCTGGACATCCCAACAAGTGTGACCGAAATCGGGCAATATGCGTTCATCGGTGCAACAGCACTACGTACAATTACAAACCATGCCGCATTACCACAGCAAATTAATAACAGAACATTTGCAGGATTAAACAGGTCTACAATCGAATTACGTGTACCAAACGGAACTGCACAGTTGTATAGAGATGCGGGTTGGACAAATTTCAATATAATTGAAATGGATTCTTATGTTATGCAACCTGGGATATATCGTATGGAAAATAACGGAACCACACTTTATTTGCAAGGCAACGACACATCATTTAAATTGGATTTATATTTGTTTGATCCGCGTCATCCTGCCGACGGTCTTCATAGAGAGGGATTCTTAAAGTTTCAAAGCAACGGTGATGGAACAACAAGTGTATTTTCGATTTTGAATGGTTTGAACAATTTGGTTTGGGATATCTCGTCAATCCGTATATCTTTTTACCAAAGTAGGTTTACAATATATGCACCAGGCATAATTAATCAATCATTCACGATGCCAAGTAATTCTACACAAATGAATTTAGAAGTTATTGAAACGTCCAGTACAAACATAATTAACGGAAGAATTCTAGATTTTTTAGAATTACCCACATACATCACCACAGCACAAGAGTTTAGTGCAATTCGTAATACGCCCGATGGTCATTTTAGATTAGCAAACGACATTGATTTAACCAATCTTGGGCATTATTGGAATATGATTGATTACTGGTCTGGAATTCTTGATGGCAATGGCTTCACTATATATAATCTTAACCTAAGAATAGCCAATACAAATTTCACTTCATTTCAAAATTTTGGTTTATTTAGAGTACTTTCAGGAACAGTCCGCGACTTGACAGTTAGTGACATTAATATCTATGGACCAGTACAACATAATGGGTCATGGGTACATGTTGGTGCAATTGCTGGGTTACTTGATAACGGACGCATAGAACATGTCACAGTAAGGAATGGAATAATCACAGTACATAGACAGGCATCAGCAATAAGTGGAGTAGTAGGATGGTCAAGAAACAGTACAATCCAAAATGCAAGAGTAGAAAGTGTAAATCTAACTGGAAATGGTGACATGGGCGGGATAGTCGGATATGCGGAACGTACAACTGTATCAAATTCAAGTAATAACCATTCCATTATTTCTCTTTGGATATCAAGAAACAATCGTTCGGCTGGTGGTATTGTTGGAGTGACAAGGAACAATTCAACAGTAACATTTAGTACAGTTCATAATGTAATCATTAGATATACTGGTTCAGATAATATTGCAGGGCGCGACATAGCACCAAGAATGGGTTTAATTGTAGGAGTATTGGATGCAAGTAATGTTATTCATGTAGGACAGACTGGTTCTTCGTTAGATCGTGGTGGTTTAGGCATTTATAGATGGGGATTATTCAATTCAAGCTCTCGAGACCAGGCTCGCTATATTGGTGAAGGTGGTCCATGGGGAAGTATTGGGCGGAGAGCAGGGAGCGTTACAATTTTGAGTGAACCAATAACTTTCTATGAAAGAGGAGAATACGAATATCAAATGCCTACTCTATGCTTTGCAATGATTTTTTCTTGCGACAATGATTTAATAAGTAAATTTTAAAAAAGAGCATTTTGCTCTTTTTTATTTATTTAGATGTTTGCTTCTTCACGTAATCTTCCCCAAGTAATTGGACCGACTATGCCGTCGACCGCCAAACCAAATCTTTGTTGGAATGCACGCACAGCATTATTTGTAAGCGGACCAAATATGCCGTCTTCTGCAAGAGGAGGCGAAAATAGGTTAGGAATTCGACGCTGGACCGCGTTTAACATCCTTTGAATTGTTCGGACATCTTCGCCTCGTGCGCCTTGTCTTATAAGCGTCCCTGGATATTGTGGCCAAGGATTTCCTGTTGGAGGAGGAGGTGGTGGAGTTACAGGCGGTTGTACAGGTGGAATTGGTGCAGGATTTGGGCTTGAGGCTTGGATACTTCGGAATATTTCATATAGCCTGTTCCACGTTGCTGGACCCACTACGCCATCAGGGTTAAGACCAAAATTTCTTTGGAATTCACGCACAGAATTTGTTGTCATTGGACCAAATCTTCCGTCTGTGACCAACCCACCAGGAACAAATTCATAATACTGAGCAATATAGTTCAAAAGCCATTGCAGCTGTCGCACATCATTACCACTTGAACCTTGGCGAAGAACCACGTTAGGCGGGGTTGCACCTATGCCGTAACGCACACCTTCTGCATTCAGGTCTGCAAGGCGTGTCACCGCAACCCAAATTTGAGTGATTCTGTTCCATGTTGCTGGACCTATTACGCCATCTTGGTTAAGACCATTTGTACGTTGGAATATACGGACAGCCGCCTCGGTTTCTGGTCCAAAGACTCCGTTAACTGGGGAAATAAGTGGAATAGCAGGAAAGTTCTGGCGAATACGGTTGAGATACTGTTGCATTAATTGAACATGTGGTCCTTGGCTTCCAAGACGTAGCGGAGTACCAGGATAAGTTGTTTGAATATCTTGGACAAGATTTGTTGTTATCAAATTAACGTCTTGACCATAGAATCTTCGAAGAATTTGGATTGGTGTCATACCTTGATTTGCAAGCGTCACCGTACCCCATTGGCTGAGTCCTGCACATGTCGCCGTTGTTCCATTACAATAACTTGTGAAGACTGGGTTTGAAAATCCTGTGCGACGAACATATTGGTTAAAAATTTCTGAAGAAATCTGCATGAGATTTTCGAAAATGTTTCGTCCATGGACATAATATTGATCAAATGCAGTAGAGTTGGTTATGTCAAAGTTGAACCCACGTGAGCGATACCACTCGGTGTAAATTCGGTTCAATGTAAAAGTCACAATGGCATGAATGTTGGCACGAAGGCTGGCATCAGGCCATGTAGGGAATATCTCAGATGATGCAACGTTTGCTATGTATTCAATAAATGGAACGCGAACATTACGCGCATTTCGGTTATCTGGACGGCCCAAATGCACGGTAATATATGTTGGTATAAAGACCTGGCGAATTGGATTTTGTACGTTTGAACCTATCTGTCCACTCTGTTGGGCTTGCACCACAGCTGGTGGGGGAACGGTTATATTATCAAAATCTTCACCAACATTTTCGCTCGCAGGAATTGTCACAGCTGGTGGATCCATATATACCTCACCACCAATACCAGTTTGTTCGAATGTATGTGGGTTTTGAATTTCACCTACTGCTGCTGGTGCACCTATGTAACGACGAAAAAGCCTTGTAACGCCATTCTGTACGTCGTTGAGTTGATTAGGATGCATGAACACAGGCAGATATGATGCTGTACCCGCTACAATTTCTACATCATGAATTACAACAGGGTGAAAGCCTGGGGCTGTAACCTCGACATCGTAAACCGAATATGCTCTTGCCGCCGTGTCTGGGCTTAATGTTAATGATTGATCAGGTGCCTCGAGCTCTATGTAACCTGAATCTCCATTAGCGTCTGTTTGTCGTCTGTACAATTCTCGCCCTGCCTTGTCACGTACGATTACTGTTGCATCTTCGATTGGTAAAGTTTCCATCGCAACTGTGACCACCATATGTAATTTTCCTATTGGCATAGTTTTTCTCCTTTCAATTAACCTTAACTTATGAAAAATAATGCCATCTTGACAATGACGATGCTTTATGATATAAATGGATATGAATAAACTTAAGAAAAGCTTTGTTAATTTAAGAGGTGTTGTAAATGCTATGTCTGATTTGCATGAGCTTGACATGCTCAAAGAAATTAATCCAGACAGAAAAAATGCCGATGACCATCGTAAATTGATTAATCGTCATATCAACATGGCGGCAGCTGAAAACCCATATTTTGCCAATGCAATCGAAAGCAGAAGAGTTCAAGAAGACGAAATCGAAAATATGTTTGAACAACCAGTTAAAGTTTATGACGGAAACAATATGAACAACGTTATTGACATTACAACGAATACTCTAGTTGTTACGAAGGAAAATGGTAAGCGCATGCTATATGAAAACCATGAATGGACACATAGTGGACAAAAAATGGATGATGAACGTTATGATCAACTTGTATTTGATTCCACAGTTGCCCAATATGGATTCTATCCTTCACGAGTGACCCGATTTGCTACCGATAGTCAAGCATACGCACAAGCCCTTTCACCCGAACAAGTAATATGTCGCAAATTGATGGAAAGATCCGATAATGAAATTGCTTAGACACTAAGAATGGAGGACAAATATATGATGAACGGAATATTTCCAGAAAAATTAAAACAAAAAATTAACAATTTTCAAACAGGAATCCAACTATGGAGGCTTGAAAATATGAAGGGCATCGATGACCTTGAGCCCTCTGAATACCGTCAAAAAGTCAATGGCTATATTAATAAATGTGCACTTAACAACTCGCAATTCGCCGAGGAAATGGATAAGAGAAGAGTTGATGAAAAAGATATCCAAAACATATATAAAACTTGGAATGAGTATGGTACTGCTGGCGTTGATACACTTGTCATAACAAAAGAAAACTACGGACGCAGACTTTACAAAAACAGCAAGGTAAATAAAGACATTACTCACCACAATGGATTATCTATAACAGACATCCATGCAAATCATCTAGAGTTAAAGGCACTTGTACCTGGCGATTGTTCTTACCAAGTACGATTTGCGGGATATACTCCATCTGAAATTGAAAAGCGTTGGGGAAGTGTAGAGGCAATACCAGGAAACACACCAATGAGCGAAGTCATTCACACATATGAGCAAAGTAACTAGCATCAAAGGCAAGTGATTAACTTGCCTTTTTCTTGTATGTTTGGTATACTATTATGTTGGATAGACGATTGCACGGGAGACCGTGAGGAAAGTCCGAGCACCATATGGCAGAGTGCAGGCTAACGGCCTGTCATGGCGACATGAAGGATAGTGGAACAGAAATATACCGCCAAAATCATCTACCCAGTTAGGGAAAACGATACGGCAAGGTTGAAAAGGCGAGGTAAGAGCTCACCGCGTCTATGGCGACATAGATGGCAAATCTAAACCCCACTCGGTGCAAGGTTAGAGATCTGGAATTAATGGTAGCCAGCCAACCAGGTCCATACACCGCATGAGGCACGTGGCAACACATGTCCAAGATAGATAATCGTCCTCGACAGAACTCGGCTTATAACCCAACACGTAGCAGACCCCGAAAGGGGTCTGTCGCGTGTTATTATATAGTTTATCCTTAATGTTCACGATGCAAAGCGAAGTATAGTCCAGCTAGAAAGCTCATAAGAGCTTTTTTCTATTCTTGTTTACAGGTTAACCAATTTGGCAAAAATTAAGTTATGTTGTATGCAATTTGGCTAAGCTTTTTTTTAATGGCTTTTACCGTATTAATAATGACAAGGCAATCAGGATTTTTACGCGTATATGGGGAACATCGAAAATTATCTCATCCCGTATTTAAAAAAATAATCCACGAGATTGGTTTTGCGAGAAAACTGAAACTGAACGTTCCATCTGAGAAAGGTGTGCCGAAGCTTTACATTGAATATCTTGGCAAACTTTATGTTAATTCAAAATTTATACCAAAATTCGAATCAGCTATCGAGCGGCTCTTTTACCTATATGCCGTTATGAATTTATATACAAGGATTAACTCTTTACCTGATACTGATTTATCCAGGCGACAGCTTATAAAAAATGCAATGTTTGTTTTTGTTACTGGACAACTTCGTAAAAAAGGCACTAGATTTAAAAAAATAATTGCAAAACGCTTTTATCCATCTAGACAAAACCTATACAAAGTTTTATCTGGAAAAAGTGTATCAAAAGTCATTATACGAAACTCGGCACCATCATTTAAAGTCTTGGCAAATAAAGATATAATTAATTTTTCATGTGTTTTTCAAAATTCATATTCAAACTATCATGGCAAAGAATTCACAGTTCGAAATTATATTGACACACAATTACCAGTTGAATGCTATGAAATCAAGACAAATTGCAATGAATACAAATTCGTACTTGAGACCCGCAAAGATAAAATGAAGTTCAGTTATTCACAAACAAACGATACATTTTTTTATGTATGTAACGCAACAAAAAAAGCACATGCCATATTTGTTATGTGTGATAAAAAAGAATTCGGAACAAGCCTTGCAAAAAGACGTACCAGCAATCTTGAAATACACCTCGGCTTGAGTGGATATGCAAAAGTCTTTGTAATTACAGGTGAATCAAAACAAGAAACAATTTCTGTTATTCAACAAATACGAGATAATGGCGGCAGACTTGATTACCTTTTAAATAAAGATGAAATAACAAAATGTAATTGTGTAAGTAAACTTCTTGAACAAAGCTATTACGGAAGATACTTTTTCGGTGAAGATCTTCGCAAGAAATTTTTGGCAACGTGCAAGATAATTCCTACATTACACCTTCCAACTTATACTTATATTGTCGAATCACAAGAAGACTTTTTTGACATTGTTGATAGCTTTCCAAATTTTAAACGACTTGCAGATATCGGTATCTCGTTTAATATTATTATTTTATATTCACAGCAAAATGATATCGTACGCGAAATTGTAAGTGCATTTATGAACACAGATGAAGTTCGAATACTTATAGAGAATGGTGTATTTGTATTCTTTGTAGACCGAATAACGGCAAATTCCGACATTGTGTATTATCTTTGCAAGATGAACGAGGGTCAAAACAAATTGACTCATTTAAATAATCTACAGCATCCAATATCTTCCAATCCGCGTGTTTTAGTATCATCACAGATTTCGGGAAATACATTAAGCATATTCTTAAATAACAAGTCTAACAAAGAAGCAGAGACATCTGTGTTCATACCAATAAATCTTGGGCGAGAAATTGAAAATTCACTATTTACAATGCCTTGTGTTGTTTCTCGAAACGGCTCCAAGTTAAAAATTCTTTCACAGAAGACTGGGCATTCGTATACATTAAAGCTGCCTAACTCTGTTCTTGTTTATGATAATTTAAGTAGAATCATCGAAGAACATGAACATAGCTGTTCGATTGTAATTTTAAAGCTTGAAGCAAAAATAAAAGCTTATGGCGAAAAAATTATAGAAATTAAAAAAGAAGGTCGAAGTGATTTAGTCAACATGCACAAAGTTGAAAAAGAGTCTCTCACAAGTGGACAGAGCGCCTGAAAATATGTTAGTTTAGCATATTAAAAGGAGATATATTATACCATGGAAAATTTAAAAGGCACACACACTTACAATAACTTGAAAGAAGCATTCTCGGGCGAGAGTGAGGCACGTAATAAATATGAATGGTTCGCAAGAATCGCCGAAAAAGAAGGTCATCAAGGAATTGCAAAAATATTCCGAGAGACTGCGGCAAACGAAATTTCGCATGCAAAAATGTGGTTTAAATTACTTGGTGGACTTGGAGACACCGCATCAAACCTCAAGGACGCAGCAGAAGGCGAAAACTATGAATGGACAGATATGTATGACCGTATGGCAAAAGAAGCCGAGAAAGAAGGATTTGATGCAATTGCACGCGACTTCAGATCGGTTGGCAAGATAGAGAAAGAACATGAAGCTCGCTATAACCAATTATCAAAGCACATGCAAGAAGGAACATTATACAGCCGTTCAACTGAAGTATTATGGGAATGTCTAAACTGTGGACATCACCATAATGGCAAAACTGCACCTATGGTTTGCCCTACATGTAAACATCCACAAGGTTGGTTTGTAGAGGATTGCCACAAACCCTCATGAATCTAATCGAACTTTCACATAAATTTTTACAACATGTCATCATGGATGGTGACTTTTGTATTGATGCTACTATGGGGAATGGTAATGATACTTTGTTTCTTGCATCACTTGGTGCAAGAGTTTTTGCCTTTGATGTCCAAGACCGAGCAATCCAGAATACAAAAAGATTGCTTGAAGAAAACAATTTTAATGCCACGCTTGTTAAAGATGGACATGAGAATGTTGACAAGCACGTGAAAACTCCGATTAAAGCAGCAATCTTTAATCTTGGTTACCTTCCAAAATCGGACAAATCAATTATAACAAAACCAGACACAACAATCATTGCATTGCATAAGATTACAAATCTTTTACAAGTCGGTGGACGAATTGCGATTATGGTTTATATAGGTCACGAGGGCGGCAAAGCAGAGGAGTCTGCCGTTCTTGAGTGGGTTGATTGCCTTGCCAAAGATAAATGGCAGATTGAAATTCACAAGATGCATGATAAACCGACATCGCCGTTTCTAATTTGTTTGGAAAAATTTAGGCATTGACATTTCGAATTCAATTACATATAATTGTCATATGATTTTAATTCGCAGAAATTTTTTCTTTGCCTTTATGTCGCCTCACAGTTAAGGGAGATAGTTTTTGCAGGAAATATTTCAAAGCAATATCCGTCCCACAGCTGTGGGGCGGATTTTTTAATTAGGAAAATAAAAATCAAATTTATAAAAGGAAAATATAATGAAATACAAAACTTTATTAAAAGTTGTCGGATGCAAAAAACAAGGATACGTTCAAACAGGTACATCAAAAGGAAGTGATATAAACTCATGGATAAGCGATACTGAACGTCGCCCACTTTTACATGCATGTAACCGAAGAAATGATTACAGAAGCAATACAAAGAGCAGAGCAGCTGGTTGAAAAGTATCAATCACAAATCATGACTTGTGACAATGAAAATGCGACTCTTCTTAAAACAAGAGTCGCCGAATTATCAGAATTGTTAAAGGACAAATAAAATTAGGTCATAAAAAATCGCCTAATGGCGATTTTTTATATAGTTTAATCTATCTCAATAAATCCAAATATTGTCCATTCGCCAGTAGCAAAAACAGTAATAGTGTAAAATATTGCAATTACTGTACCAATGATTGCAACGACAAGTGCGGCAGTTCGCAAGCCACCAATACGCTTGTCCGATGTTACCGCCAAAATAATACCAACAACTCCAAGAATTATATCTAATATTGGTACAGGTACAGTCATCGCAAGAAAACCAAGAATTAAACCAATTACTGCCTTTGTTGCTGGTTGCGAAGTTTCTGTTGTGCTTTGCTGTGCAGCTGTTGCTGTTGAAGTCGAAGCAACAAATGCAGCATTAAAGTTATCTTGAGTATCAACATTATTATCTTGTCCAACCCCAAAACCGCAAGTAGAACAAAACTTATCATCATTTATATTGTGACCACACTTTGTGCAAAACATTATATTCCTCCTGTGTTATATGTTTATGTTTTATTGTACATCGATTATTAGAATTTGTAAATGATTTGATTGTTACACTCCCTAACATTTAAAAATCGCCTTGCGGCGATTTTTATCTGGCGAACCCGATTGGTCAAAATTCGAACTTTTCGTTAATCAAAAAATGTTTGCTTTGTCAATTAAGTTTAACTAAAAAAGCATTATTAGTCCTTTTTTCTAATCCCTAAAATTCCGTCCATCATATCCAGTATCACGCATTTTTTCGTTCAGCTGTGCTAATCTCTTTATACCCAAATTCCGTATTCCTCTAAAAAAGAGTCTTTCGACTCTCTCTTGTTTTTCTTGATTTGCTAAAATCGCTTTGTAATGTCTACCCATTTGACATACTTATTTATAACATCAAGTACCCCTTGCGTTCCTTTCGACCTGTCATATTCGTCTTTAATAATTTGTGCTATGTATTTTTCGCCGTTTGGAAACAAAATATTGTCTGTCTGTTCAATCAGGTAAACCATATTTTGTAGTTCGTTCATGTCATGGCTTGAATACTCTTTTGTAATTGGTTGAAAATCTCTGCCTAATAATTCTTTAATTGTGCGAGAAATAAAAGATAAATTTTTATTTGTCTGTTCAATATCGTAATCCAAACTTTCGATATGCTCTTTCCAAAATTCATTAATTTCTTGTCTCTGGGCGTCGGCTAGCATAAATGCTTGAAATTCTCTTTCTTCTTCTTTTGTCCAATCTTTTGGTAATTTTTCTCTTGTAGTTATTTTTTGTAGTTGCATTTTTAAAACCCCTTTGTTTTATAGGTTATTTTCTTTCCATCATAAAATGGCTTTATCTTGATGTTTAGTTCGTGGCGACAAGGGATAGTTTTGCAAAACTTATTTTATCTTTTGTTGTTAATGCCACTATATCGCAACTATAATGTTTTTTAGACACCATGTTTTAAACATTATAGTGTGTTTTCTAGCAACATCTTAATTGACTTAAATAATTTAATTTGCTATACTAGTTTTGATGGACTTACAAAAGAGTTATGACCTTTACAGAACATTTATAACTTTATACGAAGTTAAAAAGTATTCTCTGTGTGCCGAAAAATTGCATTACAGCTCTCATTCTTCAGTTGTAAATAATATAAAAGCACTTGCCGAACAAGTAGGAGTCGATAAATTATTTATTGGACATTATCGAGGCGTTACACCTACCGAAAAAGCAATACATTTATATAACAGGGTTAAACCACTCTTTGATGAAATTGATAATGCGGAGAAAGAAATTAAAGAGTTTACGTCCGAAAGCCACGCAACAATACGTGTAATAATGCCTGCTACGATGTGCGGTATTGTTTTAGGAAAGTTCTTCAAAGACTTCAACAATCAATATCCTAATATTAAGTTCAAAATCTTAAATGTAGCGGATAAAGAAAGTTATGACTTATTCTGTCAGGGCAGAGTAGATTTGATCATTGCATTAGAGCATGTATGTAAACAATATAATCTTAAAACGATTGACATTCTTCCATCCGATTATATCTTAATTGCATCTAAAAAATTTTTAGAAGAAAGAAGTTTAACAGAAAGCATTACATTTGAAGAATTTATTGAACTTCCTTTGGTTGGTCATTATGGGTATTTAAAGGAAGCAATCACTAATCAAAAAATAAAGGCAAATATTTTTATCGAAACAGCTACTGTCGAGCCTGTATATAAATTAGTAGAAAGCAACGTTGGAATTGGTCTATATTACGAACAATTATTTAATAGGCAAAAGAATGATGACTTAGTTAGAATCAATGTTTCGGGTTTAAAGTTGTCTAGCAATAAATTAGTGTGTGGATATAATGAAGATTTGTTGACTAAACCAACGCAAATTTTTTTAGATAGACTAAAACAGTTTTTAGATACATAAATTTAGATGTCTATTTGATTGAGTTGAATACCCTATTAAGATGTTATTTTGCGGGGTCTTTACCTCTAATTTCACTTATGGTACAATATAAGAATATTATTGTCGTGTCGAAATGTGTCGAAACTAATAAAGAGAGGTGTTAAGTGATTAATAATGACCCTAACACATTTAAGCAAATTGTCGAACACTATGGGTTGCGTCCGGTCGCACTTGTGGGTAGACCAGGCACAGGCAAAACTACCGCTGCAAAAAAATTATCAAACATGTTAAATGTTAAATCGTATCTTTTAGACAAGCCACTTTTCGTACATATAGTCAAAAAATATAAAGTAGAAAACGATGATATTTTTAATTTCTATGTAAATCAAATATGCAAAGATAAAGACACTTACATTGAATGTTTAGAAGAATTTAGAGAAACAATGATAAAATTACTTTGTGATGAACTAGAAAAAGAATTTAACGCTAAGCCTAGATATACTAATAACAAAAGTGAAAGTATTGCAACACAAGGTTTTGTATATGAGCCAAAGAAAACAATTTTGTTAGATGGAATTTCGCCAGGAAAAGAAATACTACAATCATCTCAAATTTATCACTTTCAAGCGGACGAGAATATGGCGTTGCGGAAAGCACTTGCACGTGAAGGCTTTTCAGAGCATGACCCAATAATGCGACCAGCATTATTGGTTGTAAATGAAGCAACAGACACAACATTAAGGCAAGACCTTATAGGTTTAGAAGACCAATACCAAGCTGTTACCAATCATCATACAAATCGCTCAATGGACAATATAACAACAATGATTATCCACGACCTAAACCGAAATCAATAACTAAAACGGTATTTTAACTTGTTTGATTTCTTCCTCACTCAAGACTCTCATTCCGTTTTCATATTCAATCCGTTTAGCGAGTTTATTTTTGTTGGGTAATCCTTGTAGGAGTTTTTCTTTGTCATTTGGATTATCAAAATGGTAAACGTTGTGAATTCTCAACTGTAATGCATCCCACGTTTCAAGCTCATTTATTTTCGTCCAAACATACAATTTTTCGGGCGGCAGGTTTGACGTGAAATATACCTTTGTATAACATGCTTGCTTGTTGTTATAGCGACTTGGCAAGGTAACAGGATGAACGTCCAACCAATGCAACATCTTAGTGATGTCCTCGATTTGCCCCCTAAAATCGTCGAATAGAATGATGTCTTGATATTCGTACATATCAAATGGGTGTTTGTATTCGTTCACGGAATAAACATTTTCATAGCCATATTTATCGTTTACGAATGATGTTTTTCCTGTTCGAGATTTGCCCCAAATATAATTAACAATGATATTATTTCGTTTGGCTTTGCGGTATTTTTTCTGCATATAAAGTGCTTTGTTCTTTTGATAAAAATTCGGATAGCGTGTTGTTTGTCCACGGAACATTTTGTTAAACTCATACTCGTCAATCCCATTTTCGATTTGTGCTATCATCTCGTCAATGTCTGTTCTTGTGCCTTCGTCTACTAATTCACCGAACTCATAAACTTTGCCAATGCGTGTTTCTGCTTTGGTGCAATATTCCTTCGCCTGCTTTTTTGTACCTTTGCGTTTCTGGATATGGGCGGTAGGAAAGTAATTTTTGATTGTGTCAAACCGCTTGCCGATTGTGAACTCGATATATAATTGAAAATGATGTGTACCGCTTTCGCCTTGCTCTCGTTGAAAAACGAAATATTGAATGTGGTCTAACCCTTTGCAAAAATCAAAAAATTCTTCGTCCGATTGTGTAGGATTATTGACCGTCAAAAAATAATTTCGCCCTTGTGAATACTCTTGTTTTTCGTCTAAGATTTCTTCAATTCCAAAGTTCATTTTCTTATTCCTTTTTGTGTTTTGCGTGCGACAATGCGACACGGTTAAGGGTAATACTAGGGGCAACCCCCAACCGCGCCGCCCTAACGGGCGGGCGGTTGGATGGTCGCACTCTGCATATTTGTGTTTTCTTGCAATTCTGCAATGGCAATTTTGCGTTCGCTTGCTCTCGTTTTCTTCTGCAACTTTCTAAAAACTCTATGGTCTTTTCTTGTTTCTCGACCAACGAATTTTAAATTTTTGTTGAACAATTTCATTTTTAAAACATAATCACGGATGATATGCGAACACATGCGATTATAAAAACCTTTGGGAACGGTTGTGTCGCTTTCTTTGATTTCGGTCAAGGTTGAAATAATGTCCATGGTCAAAGCAACTTTTTCAGAGTGCAAGGTTTCAAAATTTAATTTCGTCATACTCATTCGTGGTCGTTCCTTTGTTGGATTGTGTTTGTTTGAAAAGCGGAAATTTCTTTACATGGTCGAGCATTGCTTGTTTTGAATATCCCGATATTTTGGCTATTTTTGTGTGAAAATTACCCGTCATCCCGTGATAAAAATATTCCTTACCAGCGAAAGAATTAACGCACGAAAATATATTGCCGATGTGTGTATAAGTCGTGGCGGTGGCTTCTGTTACCTTTCCCGATGTCTTGTATCTTTGATATGGGAAAATTCCTTCAAACTCTAAACAATGCCAAGTGGTTTTAATGATTTGCCCTTGATTGTCTAATTTGTGACGTTGACCTTGGACTTCGATAATCCGATCGGCGAGATTTCTAAATCGCTTGTCGACACTATCGTCAAGTTGTGCATCCGCCCACATCTCAACGCCGACTTTTCTTTGTCGTTCTAAATATCTCAAGAGATAGTCGGCGGCTTTTTCGGCGGTCATGGATTTTCGGCTATCCAATTTGCTTTGAATTTCGGGGCAGAAAACTTTTGCATAGGGTAGAAGATAGTCAACTTCGTTTAAACCATCATAAAGTCCGAGTCTTTCAAATTGCAATTCCATTGATGTTCGGGGGCGATATCCCACACCACGAGCAACAAAGACATCATCAACAACATAGACAAGATGTTTAACGTGTTCTTCAAATGACAAATTATCCCAACCGCCCGCTTGTAAATTTTTTATCTCTTGTTTGGCTTGGCGGATGTCATTTAACGAGTTCGGGGGTATCATTAAATCAACCCCAAATTTTGCCAGCAATGTTGTTTTCCCACGTCCACGATTGCCAACAACATAGGTCAGATAATAAGTGTTGCTCACTTGTTATTTTTCTTTCCCTTTGTAATTTTTGCTTTCGGCTTTGTCGGTGGTTTTGAATTAATATCGACCGTTCTTGTCTCTGCAATCAATACCGCATTACCACTACTAGAAATTCCATAAATCCCTTTATAACCTTTTGATACCTTTGGAGTTTTTGATAGTTGCATTTCCACTTGTTGTTGGATTTGTGGTTTTGGTTTGGGTGGTGGTGTAGGTTTCTTCTCTTGCTCTTTTTTCTTCTTTGCGAAATATTGGTTTAAACTTGTCAAAGCCTTTTCCGCTTTGTTTGCTGCTCTCACACGTTCAACTGTGGTCAAATTTGTCTTTGCTGGGATGACTGTTCCATCTTTTAAAATGCGTTGTGGTGCTTTGCCAGAGTTCGCAATATCCTTATAAAAATGATATTGTTGTGGAGTAGTCATACGTTGTTCACTCATTACGCCCCCTTGTGTTCAAGTAAAGTTTCAATGATTGACTGTGTTTCAAATGGAATCATATAGATTTTCCACGTATTGCGCTTGTCGGCAATACGCAAAACTATTGCGTTGTATTCGACCCCCGTTCCTTCTGCTTGCAACTTTTCGATTTCAAAACTTGTAATCGGTTGTTCAATGCCAACACCCTTTAATGTTGATATTAAATCGACTTCGGCACGGTTTGCATAAATCTCACAAATGTGTCCGTTGGTTAATTCCATGCGGACAAGAATGTTTTTGTCTTTACTCTTGCGTACCTTCTTTGAAATAAATTTGATTTCTTTTACAACATTGTTGTATTCGGATTTTGTTCCGTTCATTTTAATTTTCCTTTTAGTTTAGATTTCACATACCCGGCACACCGAAGTTTACCGAGTATGTATTGGCGGTTGGAGTTCCGCCAAGATTTTATTTTGCTAACCCCGGAAGGAAAATCGGCAAAACAAATCTACAAATTATAAACAAAAGCAAAATTCCAATTGTTGCTAAAACTATCCATGCAATTAGTCCGCCAAAAGTTAGAGCCAACATATTATTTCTAAACCATGACATGATATTTTCAAGGAAAGTGTTTTCTATCGTCCATACTTCCTGTCCTCTTACATAACTTGTCACGTCGTCGCCCGTTGGACTGTACCAACCGCCGCCGCCATTTGGAAACATAACAACTGTTACCGCACCAACATCGGGAACATCAATGATACCTAAATGAAATTCTCGCCCTGCTTGTAATAATCCATGAGTGGACATAACATTTAAAATTACACCATTGTTTACTTCCTGTGGTCGTCCGTCAACTGTGATAAGGTCATAGTTTAGGAAGATTACGGGAAAGCCCCTATTGTTCATGCTAAACATTGGATAGCCGAAACGGTCTGTTATTTGATTTGTTCTTGGGTTTAAAAACACATAATGTCCGTCTTGAGCAACGACATATCTATCTGCTATAACATCTCGTATTCTCGGCCATGGATGGTACGCAACGTGGCTCATCTCTTGCATTAATTCACGCAAAGTTGTTTGCTGGAAAATATTTGCGACATGAATAACGGGATTTCCATGAATTGCAAACCGAATGGGATTCATTATACCAGCGACAATATTTGTCGTAGTTGCCCAACCATCTACACGTGTGCAAATTTCATTTGATGGGATGGATTGCCCCGTAACGTCAAAGAAATTATATCTATAACCGCCACGCAAGAAATACCGACCCCATGGATTTATCGTGTTCCAAAACCCGACACGTTGTCTATTGATTAAAGAGAATATAGGAACATAGGTGTCACGACCAACTCTACGTTGAATTAGTCCAACATCTCTGTCTAGCGAAATAGGAATTGTTTCACGCAAGCCACCACGCAGAATTGCTCTATCCATGCTATCTAGCCAGATTGTTAGGGTACGTTCCGCCCCATCTAAAAATTCATCTGTGTTGGGATTATGAACAACCATAAGCCCACGCATATTACGGTCACTTTCATCAACTGTTACAAGATTAACATTACCATTGGGTGCTTGTGATACAACCATGTTAGAGCCTTCCAAAACGAAAAGCCTTTGCCCTTGACCGTTATACACGTGTTCTGTTCGGGTATAGGGGCGGTCTGTGGCTTGTTCGATTGTAAGCGGTGTCAAGTTTCCCGCAATACTTGACATGTCAAAACTTGTGAAATTGATGCTTGATACTGTGCTTGTCGTGGGTCGCATTAATAGACCACCAATAAAACCAAATACCAAAAATACAATGGCTAGGGTTATGAAAATAACTGTTTTTAAAATTCTTTTTGCTAAAAACATGCCTACCCCCTATAACGCCCAATCACTATATAAATTACGGATTGAGTAGAGGGCAAAATCCACAGCAATCGGTGTTGACAAGTCGAAAACAAGATATTGAGATGCATGTCTGGGCGTTACCCAGCCAATAACACCACTATCATGGATAGCGGAAAGAGTATCAGTTATTCGTAATGACTCGCCTTTACGGACTTGTTGAATATAAACAACTCGATTCTCGTCTACAAAGGCAACCGCAAAATATTGCACAGGTTCTGGTGGCGTGCCACCATTACGGGATTCCGTTATAACAATTTGTGAAATACAGCCATCTAAACCAATTCTATACATCATAAGAGGTATATACTCTAAATTAGGGTTAGCAATGGTAAATCTTCGTGTGATTATTGCACTATTGGCAAATATCCTAATAAGGAAGTCAACATCGTTTTCATTACGGATAGCAGTCATTTCAAGTTGTGAAACGCTAACACTTGGGTCGCCCCAAATATTGCCCGATGGAACAAGCCCACCCATAGTATTGCGGAAGCCTATTCGGTTTAGACTATCAATAGGATTGCCAGCAAACGCCATTGTTTTTATCACGCCATTTCCAATTTGTAAATTGAAGTGATTGATAGTACCTGCGTTAAATTCGCCCATTGTGACTATTGTTCGTGGCTCATCACGAAGCTCGTGATACCTATCTCTATATCCATCTTCGATTGGTATTTCAACTTCAATTTCTCTATCTACGTATATAGGCACTTCGACTTTTCGGTCAAGATAAACATATTCGGTCGCCCCGTTCCAATTTGTGATTGTAAAATGTGATGTGAACGCAAGAAATCCCGCAACAAGTATGCCTATTGTTGCACATCCAATTACTAAAAATTTTTTCATTAAAAAAACCGCCTTTTGTTTCGTTACTTAACTCAAAGTGAGTTAGTAATTTTTCAAGTCGGTTTCTTCCGTCCTCATGCCAGACTTATATTTTATTGTTGTGGAAGTTCTTCCACTTTTTATGATATGTTAAAAATTTCAATGTGTGACAAAAATTTGCTTAATATTACGTGGGGTCTTGCCCCCACACGACAAACCTCAAAGGACATGAAAATTCGTGTGTGCAAGTAGTATTTTTGGCGGCTTCCTAGTCGCTGTGTTTTCTTTTCATTTCCCCGTCGGACGTTTTTAGTTAGCACAAGCCGAAAATTCGTCAAGGTAGAATTTTTGTGTTTGATTAAAAATTTATACTTGATTTCAAAAATTTCCACCTTGACTAATTTTCTATGGCTTGTGCTTTGGGGTGTTTCGCCGACGGGGAAATGAAAAGAAAAGCACCGCTTTATTTGTGGGTTCATATTTTGATGTGAGTTTTAATTCAAGAGTTCATTTCTTTTGCTATTTTCATTGGTTTTCCATTGGCTATCCATTGTTCGAAATCTTGACGATTCTTTGGGTCTTTGTAGAAATCTTTTATTACTTCGACAAGTGGGTCAAATAAATAGGATTTTTCCCACGTAGATAAATTGTATAAACTTGGTTTTTGGTTAATCAATATTTTCAATTCTTCATGCATATGACAGTTTATAAATTCTGTCCTGTTTTTGATAACTACTTTGGTTCATGGTTGACAAACCGTAGTAGTTAATATATAATATGGAGTATGGATAACTTTAAAAATAAAGCAATAATTTATGCTAGATATTCAAGCGATAAGCAAAAAGAAACATCAATAGAGGGTCAAATAAGAGTTTGTCAAGAATACGCAGAACGTAAAGGAATAACAGTAATAGGGCAGTATGTCGACAGAGCATTAACGGGTAGAATGGATGCACGTCCCGATTTTCAACGAATGGTTAAGGATAGTCGAAAAGGGCTTTTTCAGTATGCAATTGTTTATCAATTCGATAGGTTTGCACGTGACCGTTACGATAGTGCAAATTACAAACACATATTGAAACAAAACGGTGTTAAGGTTTTATCTGCCAAAGAAGATATCCCAGATGACCCAGCGGGAATTATGCTCGAAACCATGCTAGAAGGAATGGCAGAATATTTTTCTGCAGAACTGGCGGTCAAGGTTAGACGTGGCATGAAAGAAAGTTTTCTAAAAGGAAATTATCTCGGTGGAAAGCCAACGTATGGGTATAGAATTATTGAGCAAAAATATGCAATAGACGAAGTCGAAGCCAAAATAGTGCGTAGAGTTTTCGACGATTATCATAAGGGTAAAAGGTCTGCGGATATTATAAGAGAGTTAAAGGAAGAAGGTATCAAAACAAAAGGCGGCGTCTATTTTCATAAAAGTTCACTAATGAAGATGTTGGTAAATAAAAAATATATTGGTACTCTTGTTTTTGATAGACAAGAACAAGAAAATGTAATACCCGTAATAATTGATAGAGCAATATTTGAAGGAGTGCAAAAGAAAATGGAAAACAACCGCAAAAAACCTGCAACGAAAAAGGCAATAGAACCATACATTCTAACTGCAAAATTGTTTTGTGAATATTGTCACGGCTTAATTACCGCAGATGGCGGCAAAAATAAACACGGGATTTATTACCGATATTACAAATGCTCTAAAAAGAAAAACCTAGCACAACCTTGTGAGAAAACTCAATTTGCAAAAAATAAACTAGAAAATATAGTATCCAATGCGGTTGTTAAACTTGTAAAAGACGATAAAGCAATGAAATGGGCATCTAAACAAATCGTTGAAAATGCTAACCGCCTATCAGAAAATACACTTTTAGAACAGTTAGAAGAACGACTCAAGGACACCCAAAAGAAGATTACTAATGTGTTAAATGCGATTGAACTAGGAATCGTGGACGAAGACACAAAAAGCCGAATGATAGAATTGCAAGGAACAAAAGCAGATTTGCAATACCGCATAGACGGCGAAAAATTGAATGCTACAATCAAATTAAATGAAGACGAAACATTATATTGGTTATTGCAATTCCGTCAAGGAAATGAAGATGACAAGAAATATAGAGAAAGGTTAATCGACACTTTTGTAAACAAGATAATTTTATCAAACGACAGAATGATAATAATCTTCAATATAAAAGGAAAAGACGGAGAGCAACTTTCCGTCAGCGAGATATTAGAAGACATGGAATGTGGTCAATTCGACGTGTTCGAATATGACTCTTCTGGCGATCCGGAAGGGACTCGAACCCTCGGCCTCCACCGTGACAGGGTGGCGTTCTAACCAACTGAACTACCGGACCATGAGTGAGGATAGCGGAGATGCTTGCACATCCATTATTCGAATGATAAGTCCGCTGTACCAGACCAACATCTATAAATAGATTACCATAACTTTATAAATTAAGCAAGCGGAAATTTAAACTTATTTTTTATATCATTTACTAATAATTTACCAAGATATTATCTAAAATGTTTTATTTAAATTAAGTTGTGTATGTACTCCAATTCCTTGTCCCACAGCGCGGACATTTTTCATCATCTTTACCTAATATTTCGTTGCAAAAATTGCATTTACGTTCTTTTTCACAAATATATTTATTTTCTGCTTGTACTTGTTCAGTTTTTTTATTGTTCAAACGTCTTAGTCGTACAATATACACAGAAACAGCAATGAAGAGTCCAAATAAAAACCCGAATAGAAGTCCAAAAAGTATATCTTCTTCAGTAGAGTAATGTTCTGGGTTAATAGCAATATACACAATAAAAACAACAAGAGAACATATCCCAAAAAACCAAACTGCAATACGAGAGATGTTAACTTTACCCATAATTGGTGCCTTCGGGCGGAATCGAACCACCGACACAGGGATTTTCAATCCCTTGCTCTACCGACTGAGCTACGAAGGCATGCTATAATTCTATTATTTTATATGGTTTTTGGTGCTTTGTCAATGGATTTTTGATAGGTTTGGTTTTTGATGGTTCAAATTCAGGTCAAAAAGTTGTGTATAAAGTTGTGTACAAAAAAATTAATAATCGGGATACCAAATCAAGATTGATGTCTTGTGGATTCTTTATTTGCCTCTGCCTATTATATGATAGACCTCTTCATGAATGTCTTCTGGCGTTCTTATAATTCCACCTGGGGCACAATGAATCTTTTTAAATTTATAAAGGTCTGCAAGTTCTAGGAATGCATTTTCCGCGTTTCGCAGGTGTTCTTCATTCATTTCAAGTTGGTCAGGGGATTCATTAAGCCGTTTGCTTTTTAATTGGTATGCTTGTTCATATGGCATATATAGGAAGACTGTGGAATCTGGTTTATGCAATTCATTAAGTCCGAATTCAAATCTTTCAACCCATTCATAAAATGCACGACGCTCCTCGGGTGTTTGGAAATTACCACCTTGGTGTCCCATACTTGATTCTACATATCTGTCTAACAGAACTTTAAAACCTTTGTAAAGATGGTCATCTATGACTGGTTTGTGGGCGAGTCTGTCTGCTGCATAATAATGAGACGCAACATAAGGATCAACTTTTGCAGCGCCTTGGGGAAAATATCCTTCGCTTATATGAGATTTTCCAAGATAAGGACCACCAACAATCTTCCCAGTAGGAGTATCATACATTGGATAACTGAACATAGCCACCTTTTCACCTTCGGATAAAAGCCTCTGGTACATGAGTTTTGTTTGAGTACCTTTGCCAGAACAATCAGTCCCAGTAAAAACGGTGAGTTTGTTCATTAGTTTAATTCTTCCTTTAACCCCCAAGGTTAAATAGGTTTTGGTGAGAGAGTAGGGATTTGATGATACTGCATAGGAGCATATGGCTGAGACACAAAGTGTCGACATGCCATCATCCTCATGCTCATGCTCTCACTATTGGTGGGAGAGGAGGGACTTGAACCCTCACGATCTTGCGATCAACGGATTTTGAATCCGTCGCGTCTGCCATTCCACCACTCTCCCAATTCTAAGCATAAGTATGTCGTGTTTGCCCTTTCATGGCTGTGCCATGCGTGCACTTCGCTCCTAACACCACTTTCCCGAAGAATATGTGCATTATACCATAAAGTTTTTTACTTTTGCAAGGAAAAGTGGTATATTATGTTTAATATTTTAACAAAAAAGGGAGACTTCTATGAATAATTTCATCTATAAAAACAAGTGCGAGATTATCTTTGGTGATTTGCCAGAAAGCGAAGTTGCAAGTGCAATTAAACGTCACGGCGCGTCAAAGGTGATGCTTGTTTACGGAAGTGGGTCGGTGGTCAAGAATGGACTTCTTGGAAAAATAAAGAAGTCACTTGAAGAACAAGTAATTGATTACGTCGAATACGGTGGAGTAGTCGCAAACCCGCTTGTGAGTCATGGTGTCGAAGGAATTCGAATTGCACGCGAAGAAAAGGTTGATTTTGTTCTTGCTGTCGGCGGGGGAAGCGTAATTGATGAAGCCAAATTTATTGCCGTTGGTGCAATCAAAGGTCAGGACGCGTGGAAAATCTATAAGAATTTTGCCATTGATGGTATTGATGCACTACCTATGGCAAGTGTACTTACAATTCCAGCGGCTGGGTCTGAATGTTCTACCGCGAGTGTGATGCGTTGTGATAAAACAGGAATAAAATATTCCATTGTAAGTGAGGTAATTCGTCCAAAGTTTGCTTTCATTAACCCGAGACATTGTATGACTCTTCCAAAGGAACAGGTTGGATATGGAGCGAGTGATATCTTTGCACATTTGCTTGAAAGATATCTTTCTCCACAGGCTAATGTTATTTTCACAGACAAAATACTTGAAGGGGCAATGAAATCTATGCTTGAAATTGCACCAATGGTTTATAAAGTTCAAAGCGGTGATATCTCTATCCTTGATGGTGCCTATAAAGATGGATATGGTGTTTGGAGTGAATTTTGTTTGATTGGAACACTTGCACATAATGGATGGTTATCACTTGGGCGAGATGTCCAGGATTGGGCTACGCATCGTATGGAAAACAAGTTGCTGAGCGGTATTCATAATATCGCACACGGCGCAGGACTTGCAATTTTGTTCCCAGCATGGATGAAGCATGTTTCAAAAACAAAACCGACAAAAATCGCACAATTTGCAAGAGAAGTAATGGGCATTAATGGGAAGAATGATAATGCAGTAATCAAAAAAGCAATTGTTGCATTACAGGAATATTTCAAATCAATGGGACTTGCCAATACACTAGGCGAAATTGAAATTGATTACAAGATTGTTAAAAAAGATGCACGTAAAATATTCAAATCCGACACAATCCTTGGTGGCTATGGTGAAATTGGGTCACGAGATATTCAAAAGATTATTGATTTGGCAAAGTGACGTGTAAAACACGTCATCCTGAGCGGAACGAAGTGGAGCCGAAGGCATAAATTCAACAATATTGGCATTACTTTTTCATATTCTTCGTCATGAGGAATAATGCTTGGGTCTTTTTCTTTGACCATTTTTGCGAATTCTTTAACTTTTACAAGTTTTACCTTGGAAACCTCTCCATCTTGCATTGTAATATCTTCAAGATTAAAGTCAATATTTGCTAAGAACACGTTAACGAATTCTCTACTATAGTATATATCGAATTTGAATCCTTCTTTGTATGTGAATAAATGTTCAAGATCCACCTTTTTCAGTTTCAATCCAACTTCCTCTTCAACCTCTCTTATGGCGGAATCAATTATATCTTCACCAGCCCCAACATGACCACCGACCGAGATATCCCAAGTATTACTGTATAAATCCTTGTCTTTATTGCGATATTGAAGTAAGAGTTCTTTTCGTTTATTCACAAGATAAACATGCACAGCCTTGTGCCAAGCACCTGTTTTATGTGCCTCGTGTTTCATTATTGTGCCAATTATTTTTCCATTCTCATCAAGTAAATCAATCAATTCGTCTGCCATATACGGAAACTCCTTAATTTTTTAATTTTGATAGGACTATTTCTCGAACCTTTACCGAGTCGGCTTTGCCCCCAGTCGCTTTCATTGTTTGACCCATGAAAAAGTTTATTACTTTGTCGGGGGTTGTTTTGTAATCCGACGCCGCCTGTTGGTTGTTTTTGATAAGTTCGGATATAATCTTTTCAATTTCTGAATCAAGTACTCCACCAATAATACCCATTGCATTTGCCGCTTTTTCAATATCTTGATTTTTGTCACCCCAAATAGAATCAAGAAGGTCAAGTGAATTTTTCTTTGAAATCTTTTTTGAATCAACCAGATTAATTATGTCTGTGAACTGTTTGGGAGTAATAAGTATTTCCATACTCTTGGCACGAGCAAGAACATCAGTCAACAACCAATTTGAAACCTTTTTTGGTTCGTTTATTATTTGTATACTTTCCAAGTAAAAGTCACTCAAGCTCTTTTCACGTGTAATAATATCGGCATCATATTCGGGGATGCCAAGATTTTTTGTAAATTCAATAAACAATTCATGCGCGAGTTTTGGCATATTTTCTTTGATATCGATCACAATTTTTTGTGGAACCAGAATTGCAGGAATGTCTGGGCATGGTGTATACGCATAATCAAGTTCAGTCTCTTTTGAACGCATAGCGGTAGACATACCACGATTATCATTCCATTTCCGTGTTTCCATTGCAACTTCACGATCATTGTCAAGAAGGTTTGATTGGCGTTTTGTTTCAAATTCAATCGCACGACCAACCATTTTGAATGAGTTAAGGTTCTTCAACTCGACTCGGTTACCAAATTTCGTGGCACCTTTTGGTTTAAGTGAAATATTTACATCACAACGAAGCCCACCGTCTTCCATTTTACAAAGTGCAGCACCGCTGAAGACCAACCTGCTTCTTACTTGTTCCATAAATTCCATTGCTTCTTCGGCTGATGAAATGTCTGGCTCGGTTACAATCTCGATAAGGGGAACACCCGCTCGGTTAAAGTCAACCAATGTCTGACCCTTTACCTCGTCGTGAAGAAGTTTTCCCGCATTTTCTTCGACATGAATTCTGTTTAGGCGAATTTTTTTGCCATTTTTCAGAATTACATGACCGCCGATGCATTGAGGTTTTTCAAGTTGTGTAAGTTGATAACCACTTGGCAGGTCGGGGTAGTAATAATGTTTTCGCTCGAAAAAGACTTTATCATTAATTTTGCAATCAAAAGCATGACCAGCAAGAATTGCACGTTCAAGAGCAACTCTGTTAACAGATGGCAAGGCGCCTGGCTGTGCCGTACAAGTTGGACAAACATTTGTATTTGGGTTTTTCGATGTATCATTTGGACACGAGCACATAAGCTTTGTATTTGTATCAAGTTCTGCGTGTATTTCTAATCCGACGACAATATCGTAGTTCATTTTCCATCTCCTTCAATAAGCTTTGCTAGGGCATATACGACTTGTTCGCCGTCTTTTTTACTCATAATTTGAATTCCTAGTGGTAAATTATTCTCACCTTTGCCGAATGGAACGGAAAGTGCTGGAAGCCCAATAAGACTTGCAGGTACCGTGAACAAGTCATTTAAATATTCTGCCGTTGAATCCTGCAGCTCGGAACTCATAAGCAGAGCTTCACCATATGTTGTCGGTAAAATAATGGCATCAATATCTTTGAAAACCTTGTCAAATTCCCTTTTAATTACGTTTTGAAGTGTAAGCGCTTTTCTATACAAAGAATCTCCATCTTCTGTTGCAAGTGCAGAATTACCAAAAATAATTCGGCGTTTGACTTCGTCGCTGAAATATTTATTTCGCGTTTCTTTGTAAAGTTCACTAATATTACTTGCATCGATTGTTGATGTGTATCGTACTCCATCATATTTTGCGAAACTCGATGCGACAAGTGCTGGGTTCAATGTATAATAAACACTTACGACGTCATCAAGTACTGGGACGTCAATGTCAACAATTTTTGCGCCTTTGTTTTGAAGAACTGATATTGCTTTTTCAAGATTTGTATGATACTCGGAGGAACGGAATTCTTTATCAATTTGCTTGACACGACCAATACGGAGCTTGTTAATTTCAATATGTGCCTGTTTATTATATTCAATGGATGTCATATCACGTTTGTCTTTGCCTGCAATTATGTCAAGTACGTACTCGTTATCTTGCACATTTCTTGAAAGAACGCCAACTGTATCAAGGGCACTTGAAGCACCTGGGATACCATAGCGTGAAACCCTTCCATATGTTGGTCTTATACCAACAATACCATTATATGATGCAGGCATTCTGCAACTTCCGCCTGTGTCGGTACCTATTGCAACAAGACATAGACCGCTTGCAACCGCGACCGATGGACCACTTGATGTTCCGCCCGCAATGTGATTGTCTGAAATCGCATTTTTAACTATACCGAATGCACTTTTTTTACCGCTTGAACCAAGTGATAATTCGTCCATATTGGCACGAGCAATAATCACGGCATCAGCGGCAAGTAACTTTTCAACAACAGCCGAAGAATATGGTGCCACAAAGTTTTCTAACATACGACTTCCGACACTTGCGCCATGATTTTTGTAAAGGATATTGTCCTTTATTATTATTGGCACACCCGCAAGTGGACCCAGCGTTTCACCATTTTTTATTTTTTCGTCAATACGCTTGGCATTTTCTTGCCAAGATTCGAAAACTTCGCGAATTGCATTTTTTTCATTTTTTTTACATTTTTCTACAAAAGTCGCAACCGCTTCGGTCACAGTAAACTTCTTTGACTTGACTGCACTAATATAATCGGTAATTGAAAGGGTAGAGTAATCCATTTTTTATCCTTTTTTCACTCAACTACGAGCGGTACTGTAAAATATCCGTCTCTCTTGTTTTTTGCATTAAGAAAAGTTTGGTCATATGTAAAACACACGCCAGCTTCATCATCACGAAGATTTTCCATTGAAATCGTAATGCTTGGCATTGGTGTTTCACCTTTAATTTTTTTAATTTTTTCTGTGAATTTGTCCATACCGCTTACTTGTTCAATTAATTGCTCAGTAATCGACAATTTCGACATGTTTTCTATTTTTTTTGTATTCATTTATAACTCCATAATATCAAGGTGAAATTCGGTCTGGACCACGGAAGAGGAATGTTGATTCACGCACGTTAGGAAGATCCAACATACGTGCAACAAAACGTGCAATACCAAGTGCAAACCCACCATGAGGGGGACATCCATATTCAAAGAAATCAATATAAAATTGCATGTCGTCTGGATTCATTCCCTTGTCAACAAGGTTAGCACGAAGGTGATCTGGACGATGTTCACGCTGACCGCCACTTGTAATTTCAACACCTTTGTATAAAAGGTCAAAGCCTTGGGTAATCTTTTGATTGTCATTCAGACGCATGACATAGAATGGACGTGCAGATGAAGGGAAGTTGGTAATAAAAATAAAGTCGCTATTCCATTTTTCACGTGAAATCTCGCAAAGCAATCGCTCGGCTTCTGGGTCAAGATCACCTTTTGCTGCCTTTGATACAATATATCCACGTTCATCTTCAAGAAGCTTATATGAATCAAGAAGAGTAACACGAGGAAATGGTCCAGTTGGCAAATGAATTTCAACACCAAGCTGTTCAAGTAAACCTTTACAATTTTTTGCAACACGACCAAGGACGTATTTAAGCATTTCTTCTTCGCAATTCATTGGGCAATGACCGTCTTCAACAAAACCAAGTTCCACATCCAACGCAAAGAACTCGGTTGCATGGCGGCTTGTATATGATTTTTCTGCACGGTAACATGCACCGATCTCGAACACCTTTTCGAAACCACTTGATATTGCCATTTGTTTGAACAATTGTGGACTTTGTGTGAGATAAGCTTTACGGTCGTAATATTTGACCTCGAAAACTTCGGCACCACCTTCGGTTCCTTGACCTGTGATTTTTGGTGTCATGATTTCAATGAATTTATTTTTAACAAAGTAATCACGCATAGCCGCCAAGATTTCGGTTTGAACTTGGAAAACTGCACGTTTATTCTCATCACGCAAGTCAATCCAACGATAGTCCATCAATAAATCGACCGAACTTTTTTCATCAATAGGGGCAACCTTTGCGCTTGATGTTACTTCGACCGATGCCGGAATAATCTCGATACCACCAAGTTTTACTTGGGGTGCGGCAACCACTTTGCCGATGATTTTAAGTGTGCTGTCGGTCAGTATGCCTTCTAATTTTTCAGCAATCTCTGGCATTTTATTTTTAAGAATGGTTACTTGAACTTTTGCTTCACGGTCGCGCAAAACAAGAAACATGATTGATTTTTGATCACGGATTGTGTCGACCCAACCTTGAACCATAACGGTTTTCCCAGGCTTTAATTTCGATAAGTGTGTTCTTTTCATAAATATTATTATAGCCCATATATACCAATTCGTCAAATAATTGTTGAATTATAAATCTGCAGCTTCTTGCCAAGACATTTTCTTTGCGATTGCCAATGCAAGTGCCTTTGCAAGCAAAGGGGGGACAGCGTTCCCAGTTTGTACTCTTCCTTGTACAATGCCACCACAAACTTCGAATGTATCGGGAAAGCTTTGCAATCGACACCTTTCTCTGATAGATAGACCTCTGTTATCTATGGGATGCCCAAATTGAAATTGCGGTCTTATCCCGCCTGCTACCTGAGTAGGGCTTTGCATATCCCATGCAAGCCGTATTCTTTGCGTGAAACTTTCATACATTGGTTTGCCTGGTTCGGTCATTTTAATATTTTCAATTGTTTCTGGTGGATGGTTCGGAGATTTGTGATTTGTTAAATCAGTACAATTATCTCTCATTAATTTTTGATAATCGGAAAATGGTTCTTTGTCATAAGTTTTAATTTCATGGTCATTCCCAAGGCTTGGCAAGTCTCCAATAGCATCTTTTACTGTATTATATTTTTTGCCTGTTCCATCTCCATGAGTTTTAATTACATCAGAAAAATCGAATTTAACTTTATTTTTTATCCCCACAAATACAATGCGATTTCTTTTTTGCGGAACCCCATAATCTGCGGCGCATAAAGTTTGGCTGTTTACTTCATAATCTCCGCATTTCCTTATGTCATCGGATATGTTTTTTATAAATTCGCCATTGCTTGTACTTCTCATGCCTGATACATTTTCGATTACTACAACATCTGGTTGCAGTTCTTCTGCAAATCTTAAGAATTCTTTATACAAGAAATTTCTTTCATCGTCGCCAGATCTTTTTTTGTTATTGAGCGAAAAACCTTGACAGGGTACTCCACCAATCAGGACATTGATATGTCTATTGTTTATTACTTTTCTTATGTCTTGTGCCGTTACCTTTCGCACGTCACCTAGTATAGTTGCCACGTTTTCATGATTTTTTTTGAACGTTTGAATTGATGGTCTATGAATATCCAGACCAAGTAATATTTCGTACCCAGCCATTTCAAAACCAAGCGACGTCCCACCACAGCCGCAAAATAATTCTACAACCGTTGCCTTGGTATCGCTTACATTCCCTAGTGGAGTTATAATTGGTTCTTTTGTATGATAATAACCATTTTCTTCTACGTATTTTTTTCCAATCATTACAGACTATATTATCATTTAATACCAGCATAAGCAATGAAAATGCAAGTTTTTATACTTTATCAAGCTTGTAATTTCACAAGTAAATTGGTAAAATGTATGGTTCATTTACTTCTTTTAATATAAAGTGCTATGTCGTTTTTAATATCATTTGATAGTAATTGTGATTGACGCATTTCTGCTAATAATTCCTCATGATTATCCCAGTATTCTTGCCATTTTATAGAATCAACAATTTTTGAAAAATCTAGCCAACTAACCCTGTCATTTGTATGTTGTTCGTATATATTTAACTTTTCTATACGATTCTCTAAGCCCATGGTGTTTTTCATTCGTGGTGATTTAAGTGCTGTCCCATTTATCCATGCGCGCCAATCTTTGTTTCCTTTTGATGAATTGCATTCGTTACAACAAGGTATCAAGTTCCAAATTTCACTAATATATCCAGTTGGTTTCTTATCCCTGACAACAGGGCGAAAGTGATCCCATAAAGCATAATGCTTACCACAATATGCGCAAAAGATATTTTCGGGAGTCATTCCCAGGATATCTAAAATCTGTTTTATTTCTTGCTCTGTCGGTTTTATAAACGGTATGACGCCAAGAACAAAAGCATTTGTAATGCTTGACGTTCTACCTTTAATATCCATAACACTCGGCATTCTAAATGCTTGTAAATATGTCATAGCAACTTCCTTGGTTTTTCATCAAAGTCTGCAAACAATAGCCCTAGAAGATGAAAGTGCCATATAAGTTTTTAATGGTTCGACACTTATCAATAGTGGCAGGGCGTGAGGGAATACTGCGCTTACGCTTCGTGTTCCATTAATGCACATTTATTACAATGCACACCCTTGGCAGGGCGTGAGGGAATCGAACCCCCCCCTACGGTTTTGGAGACCGCAGTACTACCGATATACTAACGCCCTAGAACTTTTACCAGTCTATCATGAATGTATCATTTGGTCAATTGAAAGATTTGATGATATCAAATCGTAAATCAGGGGGCTAATTGTTTGCAGAATTTGTCGACAATGTGATAGAATTAGTGATATGAGTAAATTTATTTTTATTGATGTTGATGGTACTCTTGTAAATTCAAAGCAAGGGGTCAGCACAAAAACAATAGATGCGTTAAAGGCGGCAAGGGAGGCTGGGCATAAGCTTGTTGTTTGTACTGGGCGACCTGTGAATAATATTCAAGAGATTGCATGCCATGACCTTTTTGACTATTTTATTTTTGCAAACGGTGCTGGAATCTATGATAACAAAAATGAAATGGTACTTTTTGAGAGGGCTGTTTCAAAAAAGGAAATTCTGCGTGCATATTCATGCATTGACCACGAGGATGTAGTTACATTCTTTATAAGTGGCAACCACCGATACGTTGACAAAGATTTCGAGAGCAAAGACAAAATTGCACAGACAGACACATATATTTCGGCACCCGAAACCTTTATACGTAATAATAAAATTCTTCAGATGATTTTCTTTTCAAAGTCTCTTGATAAAATGCTGGATCTAAAATCATATATTGACGGACGAAAAAAGGTCAAATATGCGGCACTTTCCATACCCACACAAAATGAAGATAAAGCAACACAAGGCGTCATGTTTATCGACATGGTCGACAGAAAATGTTCAAAAGGATATGGAATTGAAAAGTTTTGTAAGATGTTCAAAATCAACAAATCTGAGACAATTGGTATAGGTGATGGATTTAATGATATCCCCATGTTCGAGACGGTAGGGCAGAGCGTTGCAATGGGAAATGCCAATGATGACGTAAAAGGCAAAGCAAATTTTGTAACCAAATCTTGTGACGAGGATGGAATTGCACATTTCATATTAACAGAGTTATTCAAAAAGGCTTGATGCCTTTTTTTTGTTTGATAGCTGGTTTATTGCTTTGAGTTCTTGATTGCAGAAACAGCAAGCTCGTCCGCACGGTTATTATGTTCATTCTCGGCATGACCTTTGACCCAAATGTATTTGGGATTGTATTGTTTGTTCAAAGATACCAGTTCTTGCCAAAGATCCTGGTTTTTGACCTCTTTCTTGTCTGCCGTCTTCCAACCATTTTTCTGCCAGTTTTCAAGCCACCCTTTGTTTACTGCGTTGACCAAATATGACGAATCACTATATAAAAGAACTGGGCAACTTGCTTTTATCGCACGAAGACCTTCGATTGCCGCTTGCATTTCCATTCGGTTGTTTGTTGTAGCTTGTTCATACCCGCTTAGTTCTTTTTTACTGCCGTTATACAGCATTACAACGCCCCAGCCGCCTGGACCTGGGTTACCGCTGCATGCACCGTCGGTATATATCTCGAGAGTATTCATATTAGAAATCCTTTTTGTTGAACTTTGAAATTATAAAAAATAAAATCAAACCTATTATGCCAAACATTACTGGAAACACAAACCAAAAATTAAAGTTCATAGGAAGGGTCACCCACAATGAATCAATGCCCCAAAAGATTGAAAAGTCTAGGGCAAGTGTGGGGATAAAACGGAAAAAGTTGAATGGAGATAAAAATAAATTTAAGAGCACAACAGCAACAATAATTAGTGACGATAATATTATGAGTGGTTTAATTTTTTTAATCATCATGGAAAATATCGAAATTATCACAGCAAAAGAAAATAATTTGAATATCAACGAAAGAAAATAAATCAAAAAGATAGAAAGTGGCTGCATAATAACAATGCCTGTGCCATTAAAAGTTGTTAATATAGGTGGAACCGAATTCGAACCAATAAAGATTGCACCCGTCACCGCGTATAGCGTTGTTAATAATAACAAACCTGTTAACGAAAGAATCAACAATGTTAATATTTTCGATGAGATTATATTAAATCGGCTCTTTCTTGTGGCTATTGTAAAAAGCGAGGTTCCGTTGTTTACATCTTTGTTAAAAACAAGGATAGACATATATACAATTAAAAGAACAAGAGGTATTATTGCAAGTTCAAGATTTGAAAATATAAAATCAAAAATTGTTACACCATTTGATGGTGAAATAAAACCCATAAATGAGAATGGAATAGAGTAGTCAAGCGAAGTTCTTTCATTATCAATCAGATATCTTGCAACAAGTAATTTTGCATCTAGTCTTGTTGTTCCAAAATATTCAAATCCATAATAACCCCGAACATCTTGGATTGTATTAGATGCAACAGCAACATTTACTTGTTGCCTCAGATAAAAGTACTTGTTGTTATAATACGCGTACAATACATCATACGATATTGATTGCGACAATGTGGTACTTGATATTGTATTTGATAATGTTTCTAGTTCAGATTGTTGTCCAGGTGTAAGTATCTGTGGAGTCATGTTTTCAAGTGTTTGAATGATATTTGTATTAAAGACAAGTTGGTTTATTTCACTTCGGACACCGCCTATTTGATCGGTCGCGTGATCGCCTGGATTAAACAATTCGTACATACGTTCAACCGAATCACGCATCTCGATAAAACTTGAATTTTCTATGAAAAAGGGTAGCGTGTTTAGAAGGTTTGCACTATATAAATCATAAAAAGTATTAAATGTACCTCTCCTTGCTGGGAATTCTGTTTCAAGTTGACTACCAATAGGCAATTCAGAAAATGTTGTCCACGAATTAATAAAATTAGTATATGAATTGACTAGGTTTGTTTGCCAAGACTCAAGTGTAATTGAATTAAAAACAACCAGTCCGTTTTCAAGATTTTCAAAGCGTTGCTGTGCAATATTTGCCTTGCTTTGTGTTATTTCACGTGGTGTAGGTTCTTGAAGTCCCACGACTATGCTTGTAGTTGCAAATGTCACAAGCAAAAGAACGGCAAATATTATTGAATGACGTATAGAAAATATTTTTTTAATTTCATACCATATAAGCATTAATTACCTCGAGCTTGTAATATTTTTAAATATTCTTCTTGTACAGATTTTTTTATTTCCTCGATTTTTATAATTTCGATTCCATGTTTTTTGGTTAATTCATCATAGATTTTCAAAGCATTTGACCTTTCTGTTTCTACAATAACTTTTTCACCCATTAAGTAAGCTTCCATCTTGAATTCTTTTTCAATAATCCTTGCTGCGAAGTTAGGTGATGGAGTAATAATTCCAAGTTTTGCTTTTCCTTGCTCTGGCTGTACCATTTCATCAAAGCTCTTGATGGTTATGATTGTTCCATTTGCGATTATACCTATTTTGTCGCAAATTTCTTCAACACCTGTAAGCGTTGGGTTCATAATAATAATCGCAGTACCAAGGTCACGTGCAATATTTTTCAATATAACTCGTACAGCACGTGCATCATCTTCACAAAGGTTTGTAAAAGGAGAGTCCAAAACAAGAATCTTCGGTTGTGTAACAAGCGCACATGCAATTTTAAGCCGAGCAATTTCCTTGTCGCCAAATTTACCTACGTTAACATTTTTAAGTGAACCTAGACCCATCATGTTAATCATATTTTTAATTCGAGCACGAGTAACAGGCTTGCCACTTAATTTTGCACTCTCAGAGATTGATTTGAATGCATTTTTTTTCGAATCAAAGTTTTGTTCTTGTAATACGTATCCAACCTCGTTTGTTCTGTATAATGTGTCTTTGTACGATCTTCCACCCAATTTGATTTTTCCATCCGTCTTTTTGACAAGGTTAATCATAGTCTTTGCAAGCAAAGTTTTACCACTCTGAGGTGGACCAACCAATACAAAAATTTCTCCTTCATCAACATTCAAAGAAATGCCATCAAGCATGTTCTTTTTATTGATGCACTTACCAACATTTTTGAGAGATACTTTTTGTTCCATCTAACCTCTGTATACATTGATGCCCTTGAGCAAGGCTATGCCAACCCATTCAAGTACAACACCGAGTGCCAAAATTGACGGTACGATAAAGAAAACAATGTGTTCATTCGTACTTACATTTGAAAGTCCCATAATTATGTTCACACCCAGAATAATGGCAAGAATTGAAGTTGTTATACAACTGCGGATTATTAATTCGTTTTTATAATGTCCATTTATTCGGCGCATTCTTGGGTAAATTGCCCATATTGCAAGGTTAATAAGAACATAAATCGCAATTCCAACGTAGGCTAGTGTAAACATAACTTCTTCGTTTTGTTGGTATACAGAGCGAACCGAAATCCATGTAACAAGGACTCCTAGAATAAGCACAGCCGCAACAAGCATAGATACCGAAGCTTTGAGTCTGTTATATAATATAAAGTCACGGCTTCGGATTCGGGAGAAATGCTTCGAGAACGGTGCAATCTGGACCTCGTCGGTTTCATAATAATTAACCTTTGGTTCTTGGATTTCATCTTGTGGAAGTATGGCTTGAGTAAATGTTTGTTTTTCTTCTTGCTTACTCATACCCATAGTTGCGTATTCATTCGGACCAATATAACGTTTCATATTTTCGTCATGAGTTACACAGTCACAAAATAGTGGATGATTTTTATTAGCACTAATTTGTTGTTGCAAGTATCTGATTTCTTCCTCTGAAGAAATTTGATCGATAACATCAATTGTTGTAACGGTCTGTTCTTTAAAAGTAATATTTTCACTTGAAACAATTGTTTCTTTGGTCTCGCTTAAGAAATATGGGCTGAGTTGTTCTTGCGGTTGTTCTGGGATATTTTCTTCTTCTTTAACTACACCTTGTTTTGGCTCTTGCATTTGTTCGGCAACTTCTTCACCAGAAGACAAGGGGAGAGAGAAAGCATCATCAGATTGGTTCTTTACAACATTAGTTGATGAATTACCACCGCCGAGATAATAATCGCCCGAAATAAAATATTGTGTAATATATTGCGGGGCGTTCGCGTCTTTTGCTTTTGGATTTTTTGAATCACCGAAAAATCCAACTTGTGTTGGTCCATCGGTTGATGTTATTTGTTGTTCTTCTTCTTCTATTTTTTCTTGGGCAATCGACTCGACCTTTTCTTCGATTTGTTCAACTTGAAGAAATTGCTCTTGGATGATTTGCTCGGGCTTTTCTTCTATAACATCTTGTTGTGATTGTTGTTCAAGTTGTTCCTGGATTGCCGCGATTTGACTCTCGAGACTTTGGACTTGTTCCAATAATTTTCCGTCTACTTCACCAGGCTTTTCGTCGTTTGCTTTTTCTTCGATAAACTGTTCAAGGATTTCAGCCGAGCGTGTTTGGATTAATTCTTGTTGTCGTGCCTCGACATTTGAAAGTGCCTCGGTTGCTTCGTTTCGCTTTTGATTTGCTTCCTCCAATTCCTCACGCATACGTGTTAACTCGTTAATCAAATCCATGTTATCAGCACCGAAATTTTTAAACTTTCCAATTTGGCTGAAAAAGAAATGGTCAAGAATATCTTTTGAACTGCGCCAATCTTCTTTGTTGTTGGTAAGCGATTTTTTACCAAGGTCGGTCAAGTTAAAGTATTTTCTTCGCGGACCATTTGGAATCTCGACATAATAACCGCGGATGAATTTTTTATCTTCAAGACGCTTCAAAGCAGAGTAGAGGGTAGGTTGTTTCAACACATATGTTCCACCACTTGAATCTTTTATCTTTTCGAGGATTTCCAACCCATATAACTCGCCCTGCAGAAGACACATTAAAATCATGGGCTCTACATTACCGCGGATAAAGTTTGAACTTAATTTTGCGAATTCACTCATTACCTAATTATATCAATATTGATTATAATGTCAAACTATTATTTTTACATATTACGCGTGGCAAATAATACAAGATATTGTGTTGTATGTAGAATAAGGTATACAATTTCTTCTTCCAGCAGTTCTCTCGACAAAATTTGATGTTTGAGAGCTTTGTTATCTATGATAGAATTGTATGATGCTTCATCCAGCAAATATCGAAAGGTCAAAGAGAAAAACGCTTGCTCTCTATGTGAATTCACATGGTGATTTAATAGTGAAAGCACCGTTGAAACTTGCCGATTATAAAATATTCGAATTTGTAAAAAGCAAAGAAAAATGGATCCGTAGTCAACAGGAAAGGGTAGCGCAAAATGCATCGATAAACAAGAGTGTGCTGACCTATAATACGTTTTTGTTTCTTGGTGAAGAGCTTAGTGTTATAACCGCAACCAAGGTTAAGAAAATTACAAAGGCTGGCTCGGTCCTTTATATTCCCACAAAAATTGCAGAAAAAGGTTCTTTTGAGGTAAAGAAAAAAATTGAAAAGTGGCTACGCGATCAAGCGAAAATAATTGTAGGGGAGCGTGCCGAGTATTTTTCTGCGAAGTTAAGATTGAACTATTCTCAGATATCCACAAACAACAACAAGACGCGCTGGGGCGTTTGTTCACACGACGGCAAGATTGCTATTAATTGGCGTGCGGTTATGTTAAAGCCACAAGTGTTCGATTATATTATGGTTCACGAATTTTGCCATTTGCTTGAAATGAATCATTCAAAACAATTTTGGAATCTTGTTGAAACCATATTACCAAACTGGCGTACCTTGCGAAAAGATCTTAAAAAGATGAATTGGTTAATAAACTTGTTCCGAAAAGATACTGATCTTTAAGCAGCTAATATTTATAACTATAGAACTATAGAACTATAGAACTATAGAACTATAGAACTATAGAACTATAGAACTATAGAACTATAGAACTATAGAACTATAGAACTATAGAACTATAGAACTATAGAACTATAGAAC